>Ga0126337_10002157_pt1 | contig 12373 bp, 7 predicted proteins | sample DipCmetagenome_FD_92527 | JGI IMG/M metagenome (GOLD analysis project Ga0126337, IMG submission 92527) | Coral microbial communities from La Bocana,Puerto Morelos, Mexico - Diploria C A metagenome | ecosystem: Host-associated > Invertebrates > Cnidaria > Coral | place: La Bocana,Puerto Morelos... | reverse complement strand
TTGTTCCAACCTTATCATAATTCCTGCTGTGAAAATGGACCAGTGTTAACAACAACTAATTACTTTTGAAGACATCAATGATCAATAATATGTCTTGAGGTCATATCTTTTTTCTCCAGTTCAAATATATGATCTTTCAACCTGCCATGCAAATAATTGCAAATTCCAAATTTCAGTGTTCACATAAGAAAAAAATAACTGGTCTTCTTTTTCCATCATGATCAACTACTGTACAATGGAACATGATACATTGATTTTTTTTCTCAGAATTTTGAAAGAACTAACCTGGCTTAATGGTGTTGACTACAGAGACCAAAGACTCTTTTCTCCAGTTGTGTACAACTGGGGACTAAAAAGATAATTATAATCAATCAGGTCCAATGAATAACATCAAGCAACATCATGGTCCATGTCAGGGGGATCATACTTGGGTATATGGTAAGGGTGTTGCCAGAGCTTGAAAGCCCGGACCCTGTTTCAGACAAAAAGAAACTGTAAAACAGACACACTATGCACAATGTAGGACAACACCCTCTATTGATGAGCCCCATTTAAGATATACTCTCTGTTACTAAAAGGGTATTTGCAACCACACAATAATTTTCTTAATGAAAAGTATCGTGTGAACATTGCGTTATGATCGACCTGCTAAATATTCCCAAATGTCCAATCTCAGATTCCTGAGGCCTGTATAAACTGCACATTTTAACAAAAGCGATCATGCAACAATACTATTTTTACAGCTGCATGACAGATTGACCTTGTTATGGACAGACTTATATAACACCATATATAAACAGTCACCTTGAACAGGACAACAAGCTAACCTTTTGCAACACATCTACAGCAATTTCCTTTGACAGCTGTTGGTTGCCAAACAACTTACTTGTATCAAGATATCTCCTAAAAGAGTTGATATTGAAAAAGATCTTCATGTTTATTATGATAATCATAATATCTGCTGGAATGCAAAAGTCAATTTATTGCCATCTTTGCCACAGTGGTGTCAGTTAAAATAATACCCTAGCAGCCATGTATCTGTTGTAGAAATATAACAACTGAGTGATAAAACCAGTAGCAGAACCAAGAAAATGATCACCCAGGAGGAGAAATTGCAAGTCTAGAATTTCAAAGGCTTACACACATCTACATGTCTGACTATCAATAGAAAATAAAATTATATAAAAATTATAAAACTTAATTTGAACTTGTGTACACCAGCAATCGTGTACTATTTGGAAAGGGGTGATAATAATGATACTAAATAATTTGACAAGAATGAAATTATTAACTAAGCTATAAAATGCAAAAACTATCTTCACTGACCTTTGTTGAAACCACTGCAGCAGAGTTATCTCACTGGGAAATGCAAGTAGCTGACGAGCATCAAAGGTCTTTAGAAGTAATATTACACACCTTAAATTAAATACATTTCTCTGTTACAGCTGTGATTACAATGCAGGTGTTTAATGGGCCATATCCTACTGTAAGGCCAGATAAAACTTGAAGCTGTTTTGTTTTCAACAGATTAAGTGTAATTTATTCCCAAGTTTTCTGAACACTCATAGCAAACGGACATGTTTTGTTCTCTATGGAAGTGATCCATTCAACCAAAATTTCCGGGCTGAGGTTCAAAAATGTCTTGGGGGCAAATGGATCACAATGTGTTGGAAGGTCTTGTTCCATCCCACTCTCAAGAAGAGTTTCGCCTTTATTTAAAATGGAGGATGTTGGATGTTTGATAGCTGTTGCTGTTGGCATGCATAACACAGCTATGTAACTGTTGTTACCACACATGGATGTACGAGTAACACCGATGGAAAGTAATAAACAGCGAGGAATGGGTCAAAAAGGTCGAATGGAATGGTCAATTTCGATCAGACCAGTGTATCCAAGAATAGTGATCCACCTCAAAGGGTGGACGGTCCTGTTTCTTTGAAACTTTTCAGTTTGGACCGATCTGATCCATTCAGTTTTAGACTGAAATTTCTGGAAATGCGGCTGAACGGATCGTGCGCCATATATTTATATAATAAAAATTTTACTAAATTCACCTTCTCAAGCATTTTGTTGCTCTTATATCTGAGGTTAGGTATTTCATCGAGAAGAAAGGAAAAAGCATGATGACATGTGTTCACACTGTTTCCTTGGTATCCTGGACAAAACTGTTGTTGATCAACGTTTTTAAAGCAAAAAATTAAATTATTCCCAACCTGATAAACAGAGCAATCCTTTTCTACACTCCGACTCATTTCTCCATGCATCACAATAATGCAATATTACAACACTAGTTACGTGAATTTTTTGTCGTGAATTTAACGAGAAAGCACCAGGAAGGTGCAATTATCCATCTAAGCAGCACTTCATCAGCCGTTTGGAAAATGAAATATTCATTAGTTGTAATGCTGCCACCAAAGGACCACAAAGCAAATCAAACAAAGTCATTTCAAGCTCTTATTTGAGAAACAGTGTGGGATAATGGAGCTTCTATCCATAAACCACCATTAACTATTGGAGTGGTTTTCAATTGAGTGTTGTAAAACCAGTTCAAACAAACTATTTCCTAATCATTAGACTATTTATGCCAATCTCACACCATAGTAAAACCAAAACAAAAGCTTATTAAGTAATTGCCTGATTGCCTTTGATCATGACACTCAATTAAAAACCATTCTATGCCTTTCCACATACATTGTACATGTAGTTGCATACACTTTGATACTTTTGTAGGACAAACTTTCACAAAAACGTTACATGCTTATACTACAGTTAAGATTGATACCTGTTAGTTGACCAAACATCAGCAGTGCAATTCATATTAAACAGCACAGAAACCTCTCCAAAACAATCACCTTCTTTTATTTCCCTCAAGACAAACTTCTGGTTCTCACTGTAAACAGTTACATTCCCTGACACGAGCACATGAATCCCTGATGGCTCATGGCCTTTACTAAGCAGATGTTCTGGGACATCCTTCGTCTCTTTCATCTCTACACGACGTATGACCTCATCACGAACTCTTCTGTCCAGTGTGATAGGCAGCATGTTTAAACAATCTGTGAGCTTGAGAACAGCTTCTGGTGGAAGCTCGGGGTTCATAGATGATGCAAACTGTGGATGTACTATCTGGCTTTCTCTTCTTCTTGAACTTTGCTTGTTGCCCATTTTTAAGCAAATTTAAGCATGTTTTTAATGCCGTTGCAAATACAAAATTTACCTACAGAAGAACTGAAATCATTATTGAATAAGAACTTTATAATTGTTAGTCAATTAAGCTTACAAGTGTTTTGCACTTCTTTAAGACTTTTGCTTATTTTTAGGCATTTTGTTTGTTTTTCTTAGCGATAAAACCAAACAGGCGAGATTCTTGCCATCTTGGCTTTAGTAGGCAATCAAATTAGAGCTCTTGTTAGTGGATTGAGAGAGTAGGATATCAAAAGATCAGACAGAAAGAACCCTTCTTGTGGAAACAGTGTGTTTGTGCTTTTTGCACAAAAATAGGAAAATAGGAAAAAAAGCGCCACATAAACAGGATTGCACCCTACAGAATTGTGAGTATATCGACAATATGTTAGAGAGAGTGTTAAGTTGTTTCTGTTTTTTGATTAGATTCGATTTTTTAAAGTTGCTATAGTCGTCCCCCATGTGTGCCTTTACTTTTAGTTGACTAGCTAGCTTGTGCAAGTTGAATATTGCGCTGATTAAACTAGTTCAAAACAACTGGTAGATCCAGTTGGCTTAAATTTCCTAGTGTGTCTTGGATTTGAATAGCACCCTGATCCGAGGTGCGAAACAACATGTAAGCTTACAAACAAGATGTTAACCCTTTTTTCTGTACAGACGCAAGTTGTTCAAGTACTAAGACTGTAAAGCAAGTGCACGTCTGCAAAGAAATTACGTTCGTCTAATAACACGTCTGTTTTTAGATGCATGTACAGGCAAACAGATGGATGTAAAGCTCACCTCAAGAGTCTCTAGCGCCGTGATTAGCCTGATTATTTTATCTCGGTTGATAATTTTCACTCGGCCATGTTGTTTTTCTTTACTCGCGAAGCATTCTGGTTGATCATACCCAGTTCTCCCGCAGCTGCAACTGTTTTACCGTTCTTTTTCCCTTTAGAATATCAGTGGAAAGCAGGTTGGAGTGGACGTTTGAGGGGTCTCTGGATAATTTGTTATAGGCATGGACGTTTTTTTTCAAGCCTCTCAAGTTAAAAGTTGTCGGTATGGTGCAGATTATGCAGATGATGTGCAAATATTAAAATAAAGTAAAAAATAAAGTATTGATTTGATTTTCATTTTTGTTCTGTCTTTGCTATGAGATTTAGAACGATGGGTCATAAAAACACAATGTTTGAATGTCACGAACCGTAGGAGTAGGCGGGAAGGCCTGTCAAGCTCTGATTTCTCTGCAAATGTTAACGAATAGTCGCGCTTTCAGCTTCAAATACTGGGTATAAAAAAAATGCATTTTTACAAATGACCTTTTTTGCTTAAACATTACCAGTAAAAGTGAAAATGTTTAGTATGAAATTTGAAGGCCAATAAAATTATAGTAGTTTTGTTTAACTGGCGCTGTCATGCAAAGTATCGATGAAAGTGGTTTATAGAGGGGACCTCTACATGCTAGCCAGAAAAACACAGGAAAATACTGGACTTTGTCACAATATTATATCTGCCTAGAACTTTGGTTGTTCATAAAAAAAGTGTTGATTATAGCAACAGACAGGAGTTTAAAGTCAGCTAATGAAATTATTTAAAGAGGACCCAAAATAGGCTTTTGCAATCCCTCATCGCGCCACTATTTTTACCCCTTATCCCGCCGTCCCGCCATCCCGCCTAACTGAGAGTGTTCATCCCGATCCCGCCTGCTAAGTTATAAAACAAAACATGTTTCCGCCGCATTTTTTGCTATTATTAAATTAAAATATTTTGGAAATACAGACAGGATCTAGGATTGGCTAAAAAAAAAACAATGGCAGGGGCCGGAACGCTGCCGGACTACCTATACCAAAAAGATATCCAGGTTGGAGAAAAAAACAACTTTTCTTCGACCACCTCACCAGCAACAACAGAATCCCACCCAGAAGATCATCCCGCCAAATCCATTTTGGACCCTCTTTAAACGGACTCTTGTAATTTTTTATTACTACTAGTCTAATACTACGCACGCACTTCTAAGTAGAAATTAACTTAGCCAGTGTGCTAGCAAAGTATCCAGTTTGTGTCAGAATTGCTCACACATCTTGCAAGGACTCCCACCAGGTTGCCTCTCTTAATTTAATTATTAAACCGAGTTTTAACATTGCGTAATGTAGTCCACACTGAGAAGAATAGCACTTTGTTGACTGCAGGCATGTGAAAACTAAGATTTCACTCTGAAACTGAGTGAAATGTTTTCTACGTCGGAGGAATTATACACCGGTCATTTTGGTTCATTTACAAAACAACTCGGTCAGGGAAATTACATACTTATCATAGAATCATCGTTTTTAAAAAGCTTCGTTTTCAATTTTTTTTCCACACGAAAACGAAAACCCAGCGTTTTCAAATTCCTCCGGTTTGAAGAGCGTTTCTCGAAAAGCTCCGTTTTCGTGACGGATTAATGTTGACGGAAGGTAAAGCTGCGTTTTCAAATTTCTCCGCGTAGTGTAGACACGGCCTGGGAATGAGCTGTTACTCTCGTTGGCTCCGTAATCAGTTGACTAAGACCAAAAATTCCACAAACATTGATAAGCTTGGGAAAATTGCTATTTTCCCCACCTGTTAACATGCTTGTATTCATATCAACGTCAGGACAGAGCTCCCGATTAGAACCATCAATTATCTCCAATAAGGTGTTAAAAATCATTTAACAGGTCAGGAGAAAAATTGGGAGGTTTACACCATGGCTTACACCACGTACTGACAAGAAAAGTTCACTTATTTCAAGATTTTAATATTCAAGCCTATTAAGCCTCATAAACTCCTCGCATTAACGTTAGGTAAAAGTAAACGTCACCACCTTTTCCTTTTTCTGTCACGACGAACAATTTCAAATAGAATTTGTGGTCGTTAATTGTATTATCTGATTTTGATTCAAGTTAATTAATGGCGAGAATGTCAATTTTAAAAATCTTTCGTAAGCAGTTAGACTAGATTTTAATATTTAAGCAAGCGAATTCATTACAGAATTGAATTCATTGCTGAATTAATTACAGTAGCACTGTCAGCTTCTAACACCATTTGTGATTTCATAGCAATTATTAATTAATGGTTAATTCGTATCTCGGCATTTACAGTTAATCCTGGGAGATATTTCTAGAAAAATTGGGTAGGGGTGTACTGTTAGCTTCCCGACACCCTCACCCTTTCTATAATCAAAATCTGTGATTTTCTCTATCAGAAATTTGATATCCTATATAACAATTAAACGAACACCCTCTTTTGACATGTCTTACAATTAGTTACGTAGTTCAGACTACCTTTGTTGATGGCCCTATCGTTAATGATGAAAAAGTAGCTTCTCCTAAAACAAAACATACTAAATACAAGACCTCAGTGCAAGAACCATACTTAAGTTATGACTAAAATGGCTAAAAATCAACCTTACCCTACTTATACCCTATTACTGACTAAAACGGCTAAAAGCCCTATTCAGTTTAAGACCGCACATAACTGCACAACCCATCTAAGTGAGTCCCCCGCTACCCCGGCAGTCAATCTTCGTATGTAACTTTCACCTGACCAGGTAGGTTACTTGAATCCAACCATTGCCAGCTGTAGTATTTTGATGGAACTAATTTCTCATGAGTCATTGGAAAGTAGGCATTTTTGTAAGCCTTGCCTTTATTTTGCCATTGGAGCCAAATCTTGTCCAGGAAAGAATGAAGAAAGACCATTTCTGGAGCATTTGAGGCTGTCAACGGATCATGCATTGTTCCACCGATCCAGTTGTGCAATTGACTATGGTAGTTTTCGCGAACGTTGTTTTCAAAGTCGAAAAAACTTTTGGACGGCAGCGCTAAAGTCCTCTTTAAATCTTCCGTATCTCCATCGAGTTTAAAGTGGTAGAATTTTCTCTTCAGACATCCACCTCCTGTCTGTTTCAACAGACGCCATTTTTCCTTGCTAAACGGTCCGTCCTGAACACAATCGTCATCTGATGAGTTTCCATTGCCGCCTAACCCGTGGTCGCCAGAGCTCCAAACCGCGTTGCTATCAGATGCATTCCACCAGTGGTCAGCAACTCGGCTCCAGTCCCAATAAGGCAAAGTCACTCGACAGTCTATTCTGCGTAGGAGATTCTCGAATTCAACCAAGAACCATCGGTGCCACGGGAAAAATATGCGAGGCGTTTCATGAAGAAGGTCATTTGGTGTATTAGTATGACAAGTAACCAATCTTTCATACTCTTTCTTGAAAGCGGGATTCATTGAAGCCGTCTTGTACGCGTTAATATAACGTCGTCTTTCATTGATTTCCATTTTAGTAAACTCTTTTCGTACTCGATAGCAGTTGATGAGCTGGCCATCGTGACATTCACAGCGATCTTCGCACTCGTTGAGTACGTAGCTTCCATCCTCGCAGCTTTTTGCACTTACTTCTTTTCCATGTTGTCCTCTGTTGGCTTCTGTGTTACAGAAGAGTGAAAGGAACACAAAACACCACTTCAGGTTACTCAGCATCTGCAATGAAAAGATGATTTCTTACTTCAGTTTGAAATATTTTTTGTTATAACTAAAATGCAGTTACAATCGCAAGAGTTTCTTAACTCAACACGTCGCAAATCTACTTGTAAGTTTGTAAACAGCTCTCAAACGTTGGTTTCACCATCAGCGAAATCGTTTGTTTTCTACAAACACATTGTTCAATGGCGACATCGGCACTTTTGCTTACAGACTTACAGGCAGAACTCTCGAAGCCATAGTAAACAGTTCTTCGACAACGTAGTTCGATTAACTTGAGCTAAGGGCTTTTATTGAAAGAAGTTTTTAATTAATAAAAATTTCCTAATTTTATTAGTATACCGTTTAGTTACTTTACTATATCATAGGCGACAAGTTACGCTTGCAATCAGGAGAAATTAATAATAAACGCCTTGATTTCGCCTAAATATCAAGGAGTAATTTATCACGGTATTAGCAGCAAAATCGCTGGACCATTCATTTCAGAGGTTTGTAGTTTTTGGTTTGGTTTGAGCTCCGGCTCAGGGCCCAAAAAATTTGCTTACGAGGTTTATAATTATCCTCTCTTGTTCCTGAAAATCGGATTGTAAACAAAAAATATGGAAGTAGAGACTGGGATATTTCGATATAATCAGCCTTCGACTTTTACATAGGTGATTTTAATTTATTCTCAACATTCTTTTTAGAGGAAACTGAAAATTATTGCTGGTCAGTCACAAGTCCTGGTTAGCCACAAAAGCCTTTGCTCGAAACAGGTTGTGCATATATGTGGCTTTGTTATTCCAAAGTTACACGCCTTTCGTAGCCTAGCACTGTTTTATACTGTAGAGGCAAGAAATCTTTAGCGAAGTTTGTCCCACAGAGATTTCTGTCTCCACCGACAAAAAGCAAATAGACAAATCATAATAATTAAAAGTCATTGACGCATGATTTTAGAGTCTTAAAAGCGTAACGAGGCCAAGAGACATAGACCGACGATGCAACTCTATCGATTGACTCAGACTTAAAACTATTCATAGTTAGAGAGTCAGCTCATAGCATACTTTGCCGCTTTCTTGCTGTTAGAGTCGTGATTAAGATAAATTTGCCATTGTCGCTTGATTGCAAATGAATAGGAAAGCCCTGAGGTGTCGACTGCTAATAATGCAAATCAGAGTAATTACTCTAGGAGAGTGGTCGATAGTCGATCATGCTTTGAAAAATCTCTAGTTGAAAATATAGAACTCTTTGGAAAAATAGTTTTATATTTCAAATCTGAAATCTAAGCAGCATTAGGTATTGCTGGACATAAGCTTGTTAACAAGCTAAGTGTGATTTACTCAAACCAGTTTGACGCCTTGGTTCGTTGGACTAATGCATGCATTGTTGGACCACCCAGATTTGCATGCGAACAACGTAACACAAACTGAAGACAGGGCTTAGCCCACGATATTCCTAGTTGATATACTCAGCGGCAAATAAAAAGCATAGTTGCGAAGATTCAAGAATTGCAAGAGATGCTCCATACCTACACACTCTTGTCTGACTCGTTCGGTAGCTGTTGTGAATACTATTGTACGTAAGAACAACGGGCGTCGTTTCTTTGTATTGTTAAGGTATTTTCAATTAAGATTTGAGACTAGAGAACCTAAGAGAACTCACAGCACAGATTATAAAGTTATGTGAAACAAAAAAGAGATCGCTTAAGTGTATCTTTTTGAGCACCTGAAATCACAAGTACAGCTCACCTTTCTGCATGAAGTACCCCTCGCCTTCTTCAGAATCACAGCAGTCAGTCGGATGGAATGAGTTTGGCAATTTTTCGGGGGAAGCTCAGGGAGTTTCCGATTACTCTTTCTATCCAATCAAACAGAGGTGTGACGTAATGGGGACATGTCTCGTTGCTTAGCAGCTTAGTAACGCCAACGGCGGTCAAGTGAAACATTATCACTAGGCACCGTAGCGTTACGAAGGACGAACGCTCAAAACGTCACCTTCATTAAATCAGACTCAGGCGGGTAACTTCAAGTTTAGGAATAGCTAAGCACTATTTTAGAGACCCTGAATGAAGTGCTGGAATTTCATTTTTCAGTTAACTTCCTCTCTAGTCATTTCGGCTATCAGTTATTTAAAACCGCGTCACTTTTTAGTCTCAGCTGAGACTTCATCCTCAAATCCAGACCCTCTCGACCTGTCGTCTTGCTTCTTAACATACAAGATTAAATTGTAATTTAGTTAATTTAGTTTACATGGTCTGCAGTTATTGGAAATTCCATTCACATGCAAATTAAACTCACTTCATATGAATGGTTGCATTTTTTGTGAGCCAGGCCTCGCTTTGATAGAGAGGCATATGCCACTTTCGAAACTGGCTATTGCAATAATGTCTGTCATTACACCATTTCGAAGTTGCCTGCCTCTGTTTCAAAACGAGTCCTCGCTCAAAATGTCTTAAAAATATAGTTGAAGACCAGAAGGGTAGAACTTGTTTTCAAAGCTGGAGATACCAAAGGCAACTCGAAAACGAACGTAGAGTTTAACAACTCTGCGGTTTTTATTTTTTGTATTCAAATTGGCCTTTTCTCAATGTCATTATTTTAAGGTAGGATAAGCTCTTCAGAGCACGTAACACGCGTCACGCCTCAAAATCATATTCAAAAAGTACAACGGCATATTATCTTGACAAATAATTTTGCCCCCGAGCCGCAGATAGACTGCTGGCATATATCAGAAAAAAGAAGCAAACATTATTGGAATCAATGTTTAATTTAAAACTATGAACTACTGCAGGTAACACTCCCGAGTACTTAAATCTATTTAAATCTTTAATACGAACTATAGACTTGGAAATATTGAAAACAAATTAGCTCTTCCCAAGCCCCGTACCGATTATTTAAAACGTAGCTGACGCTTATGTGGGACACATTTGTGGGAAACTCTAAAAAGTTTTATACGGAGAGGCTCCGCCACAAAGCTCAATCCCTTAACCTTTCGTATGCAATTTGACAGAAAAGGTACCTCTTTCGTATCCCTTTTATTGAAAAAGGTACCCCTTCCAGATATCTTTTAAAGAACAACACACCCCTTGGACGAATGAAATGGACCGTTGGATAATCGACACAATACGCATGTTAGGGCAGGGAAACCATCAATCGTATAATCAACAACGGAAATTTAATTGTTGGAATTATTCGATCTGAAACATACAATTATGTAATATAATTACGAAACATTCTAGTATTTACAACACTGATTATAAAAAGTAAGTAATGAACCGACAGCACAAAACCAGAAACGAAAGAAAACTAGAATCGAAAGACTTACTTCTGTCACCGGTTTCCCGTTAACATTAGACTCTAGAGTAAATCTTACAACTGGTTGTAAAACTGAAAATTAAAACTGCGTGCACGGCTAGTGAAACACGTGTAACAACTGAACTGAAATTTAACGAACCTGATATATAATTAAAAGTGTCAATCAAGTTGTCTGTAACTGGCACTGTCAATTATTAATAACGTTTTGTCACGGCAACACCCTTCTCTATGCCCTTGCAATGATGTCAATGAAAAATATTACTGAAGAAGAACAAGCATTACTAGAAGTAATGTTTACCAAAAAAACAAGTATTACTTGTTTAGTTCATCTTGTGGCGGAAATTAATATACTCCGCCAGATTTTCAAACCTCAATTTGTAAAATCGCTACCCTTTAAGGTAACAAAAGAAAAGTACCCCTTTCGGTTAGAGTCTCCCTGTAGAGGTCACTATAGGTAGTACCCCCGGGCACCTCATCCAAGCACTCTAAACTAATGCTTAGCTCTCTCTCAAGTTGAGGTTCATAAACTAAGGCAAATTAGCCGCCGAAGCGGACTTGTGACTGACGCTCAACGACTCTGACTCCTTCGTAACACGACAGTGGATAATAATACCAAGGTTTTTCACCTAACCACCGACTCAGACCAGAGTTTTTTGAGGAACAATCATCTTTGTCACAAAAAGTTGCTAGGCAACGCTACATGTCTTCATTACGTCACGCCTCTGATTGGATGAAATGAATCGGAAACCCTTTGAGTTTCCCATCGAAAACTTGCCAAACACATCCCTTGCAAATCAGAATGTCCGCTGTGGTGCTGAAGGGAACGACGGGTACCGCCTACAGAAAGGTGAGCTATACTTGTGTTTGCAGGTACTGGAGAGATGAACTTTAGCCTGTGTACAGCCACCCCCCAACCTCAAAAAAGTAGCGGACAGATGCGACGTCTCTCTGCGCGATTTTTTTAAGGTAAGGGGGCGGTTGTAAACAAGCTAATTAATGAACCCTAGCAAGCCATCTTTCTTTTTCGATTATTTCACAGATTTACTCGGGTCCGAGAGTGAGTTCTGTGAGGTTCCATGATATAGAAACGCTCTTTTATTTTTTCATAATAGCATTCACAACAGCTACAGCTACTGTGGTAAGAGTGCGTAGGAATGCAAAATCTCTCGAAGTTCTTTAATGTTATGCTTTGTATTTACCTCTGAGAATGTAAACTTGATAAGAAATTGTCTACTAAGTCGTGTTTTCTGACTTATTCAGACTTATTCGCATACAAATCTGGATGTTCTAACAATGCAAGCTTTGGTCCAAGTAGCCAAGGCGTCAAACTAGTTTGAATAAATTATTTACCAGTGTTACGAAGCCAGTGTCTAGTGATACCTACTAGAGGGTCCTGAAGGGGGGGGGGGGGGA
>Ga0126337_10002156_pt1 | contig 12373 bp, 8 predicted proteins | sample DipCmetagenome_FD_92527 | JGI IMG/M metagenome (GOLD analysis project Ga0126337, IMG submission 92527) | Coral microbial communities from La Bocana,Puerto Morelos, Mexico - Diploria C A metagenome | ecosystem: Host-associated > Invertebrates > Cnidaria > Coral | place: La Bocana,Puerto Morelos... | reverse complement strand
TTTGTTTTTTGATTCAGCATTCAATAAGATATGATACAACACTAAAATATGAAAAGCTCTTTGCAAACCTGGCATAAGGTCATAATACTCTCAGGAACTGATAATGTATGGCTTGTGACTAAGTGATTTTCAAATAACCACGTTTTGAGTACTGGTAGTATTGTAACCTAGTCCTACCTGTAAACCCAGTGGGGCAGTGACAGGTGTAGTTATTACCTCCACTCTCGGAGCAGGTTCCATTAAAGTAACATGGGTTGGAAGTACACTGCTGACCAGCTACAGTATACAAACCTGCAGGAATTATGTATTAGTTAAATATTTTCAACATGTATTAATGACCTATCAGTTCTTTATAAGTCTGATTTGTGTTGTTAGCATAACATTCTCTTAATTTGTAAAAACGTTTCAACAGGTATCTTCAATAGACCAATTTTGATATAATGTGAAATTCAGAGAGTATTGTGCTGAGGTCTATTGTGTTAGGCTGAATTGTAATATGTTGAAATTGGTCAGTTGAGACTTCAATCTTCAAGTAATTGTTAATTGGGGAACTAAGAAATTGTTTTCAAAAGCTATGGATGACTCAAGCCATCTTGAACAACCTTAAAATGAGGACATACATAAACCAATCTAATACGTTCTCAGTGGTTGGGTGACACAACTTAGGACACACATACATGCCCCTGGTACGGAAAGGGTTAATTATAAGATTAGGAGAAAACATCTTCTGTCACCAAGCAACTTCAATGATGAAAACAGGATTCCTTCCTAAACTCTCAGTGGTGCCGGAACTTGCCTAAAATGAGATCTCAACTTGGCAGAGGGCAGCACTAATGGGCAAATTACAAGGATAACAGTAAAATATTTGTACCAATGCAGCAATAACAAGCCCCGCCATAACAAAATATATTGACAGTACCTCAGTATTCCATCGCATCTGGGTTGCATTGTACTATAAATTTACACTGATTCCTTTAATAAGGTTGCTGGGGAACTGTAGGGTATTTGATACATGGTCTAAATTATTTCATCCACTAAATAATTAACTAATTAAGTCGTATAATAAACTTGAACATACCAGCAGTGACAACAACCCAGAAGATCCACAGAAAGTAAGAGGTTACAATCTTATCTTCTACCATCTCTCCATTTAGATTCTTTGCATTTATATTCCACAACAGTTATATATACCTTGGAAGGTCACATTCGCGTGGCTTTGAATGTCTGACTGTGTTGGAAACATCCTTTTTACATATCCTGACATAAAAATAATTTAGAACACACTATCTTACATACGCCGTGTAAAGATGAATTGCAAACTGAGTAGCAAGAAATAAACGTACAAAATGTAAACACGCGCAGACTTGCATTCATGCATTTTGTTTTCTGACGTCTCTCAACTTGTGTGGAACTTAATAAATTCAAACTGCGGTTAAGTTGCAAGTTGTTCTCAGCTACAAACAAGTTGAAATGTAATCTTCAATACTGTGACACAGTCAAAGCGACCTTTCTGTAAAGCTCAATGATGACTATTTCGCTCAGAGTTTCACTTTCTAATTATTTTCAAAGAAGTTCATCAGAAAGCGTCTTAACCCGGCTTTGATTCCGTTGAATAAGTCACTCAAACAAGAATGGAATCGAACATCTTCCTGACACTTACCTCGCTAAAATCCACACGCGACCAAAACCATTCGCGCCGGATCACGAGCATCGGCAAAATGTTTCACTGTTAAGTTACTTTTTCTCTGGTGCAATACTCGGTCGAACAGCTGCCTCGAGAGTTTTCAAACAAAGTGCTTCAATATATTTGACACCTCGATTTTGTATGCAAACTTTCAGCGAGTTTCTATGCCAGCACAAGATCGAGGCTACCTCATCGTTATTTCTGGAACACCTTTACCACCAATCAGAAACTACCATGGCGACAATTGAAAAAGGCTCCGATTTCTTCACTTCCGCGCTCTTCGTCGCTTTACTCGCTGAATGTTTTTTCCTTATTCGCCGAGCGCCTGTTCGTAGGCTAGCCGAACAATAATAAGCTTTTAAAATTAAAATTCATTACTTCTCTTTCCTTGTGATTGCAAAGTACCGGTAATAAGATAAACGATAGCCTGAAATGTCAGTTATCTCCGGCCCTCGGCCTAATCTTAGGTTGAGAGCGGGAGATGATTGACATTTCAGGCTAGATAAACGATCACACTCAGCCGTAATTCTAGCCTGTGAAGGCTCCCAGCGAGGGCGAGCCGTTTAACGCGAAATAGAATCTGCACAGCCTCTCGTCACCAGGATGCTCGTTGCTCGCCCTGCTCGTCCTAGACCACACTCGGCTAGCTCGCACTAACTTTTGACAGGCTACCGTAATTTCTTTATTGAAGAAAATACTTCAGAGGGAGTGCTTGCCCGCAATATCTAATGATTGATTGTGGCCCTTTAATCACTCCAATATTCGCCGAATCCCATGGGTTGTCGGGGCTTTCGGTGACGCAGAATCTGGTCTTTTCGACCGAAAAGCGTGGCGGGGAATTCTTCATCCCACTGACTGAGAACATAAAACAAGTTAAAATATTGTGTCTTCGAGAGGTTTCACCCAGTCCCTGGACTCAACATCTACATTTTTACATCTATATCTACGTTTATTGAGTCAGCAGAAATTAACACGAGAGGTCATCATAAAGTACTAAGCATGTCCACTAAGTGAGAAAAGTCCTAGACTTTCCTAAGTACTTTGCGGCTGTGGGAAGTCGAGATTCTATTTTCGCCAGGAGAGGAACGCGGGTTCCTTTCTCAAACAGCGGCCGAAATTCGAGTCTACCTAGATACGTGGTGTTACTGGTGACCCCCCCTGCGCATATAGTTTTTTGACCCGAGTCTATCGGAAGTCCCGACACAAAGGTTGCTCGGGCTCCTCTTCGTCTGGCGTCACGCAACCGACGCAACCTAAGATCGCAGCGTTGCGTGACAGAGAAAGGATCAGAACTGAACCCTCGTGTTTTGCGCGTCCCAGGTGTTTTTGACGTTCTGTGCTCGGTTTTTACAGATTTGTCGCCAATTCGACCGTAAACTGAATAATCGATGAGACAACCAAACTAGCAAGCTCGCCGAGATGGTCGAGTTTGAGCGAGATAAGGGCCCAGAGAGGAGAAAACCCAGTAACGAGGTTGGCAATCTGCATCGAGTCTTTAGCCTGAAACAGGAAAATTTAGGCGATAGTAAGAAAGGTAGAAAATTGATATCGGAAGGAACTCGCTTAAAACTTGACCGTTTTGGGCTATTTTCGTAGTCCACAAAAATAAGCGTAACACTTCTAAACAGAGAGCTCTGTTTATTATGCCTGATTTAACCCCTTTACATTATCCTCACGGACAAATATTTTACATTATATCGAGGGTAATTTTAATTTAATTGGATCGAACAAAAATAATAGTTCCTAAAAGAAGTTGCAAATAAAACAGCAAAAACTCAACAAGCATAGCAACAAAGGTGACTTTCCTTTGTCTATCTTTGTATATACAAAACGTTTGACGATAAAAATTTACACGTACCCGCCTCGGAAACAAACTTTGCAAATAAACAATTAACTTTCGGACAACAACACAAAATTAAACAAAAGTGAGAACTTAGCTTCAAGCGCAAGCAAATCGAAACATAATCGAAACGGCGAATTTATTCTCACTACTGTGCCAGTTAACTAGAACTTTGAAGTTTGCGAAATGACGAGTCGCCTTTCTCAGTATAGCTTGCCCAAATGTCACATGATTTTTCGCCTATTTTTCAGCCACCGAAATGCCTCCTTTTGGACGAAAAGAGATTTGCTCCCACTTGAAACCTCGTTCCCAGAGTATTTCTCGCATCGAGAACGGGCGGGATGAAAAGGACCCTGGAAACAAGTTTGTCACAGTGTACAACATTTTAAATAAATCAGCTTGCATGCCTTATTGGTTAACCTTTCTCAACAGCAGATTATTGCACTCAAAACCTTCCGATAAAACAAAGGATAATCTTAGTAGCTAGAAATCTCCAAAAAGAGATCAGCTACACTATCGAAAAAGAACGTATAGGGCCAGGACACCGAATATCAGTTTAACGAAAACGTAGGCGATTGCCACTAATCAGACGTTTTTCTTTTACAGTCGGGAAACAAGCGCAGTTTTGACATTAAACTTCTCGTTGAAGCACTCGTGAAGGTTTTGACTTTTATTATCCAATAATAGAATAACGCGAGCAGTCGAGAGTCAGCTCCGAAGATTGACCCGCTGTAATGGCATGACCGACAAAAGCTAAGAGCCCAGCCCGTCCTCGAAGACTGAAATTAACCACTAACTAGCGATTGTATCCGACTGTTTTAGATCACAAGACAATGAACAATTTGCAAAACTTAATCACTTCCCAGCATCCTTGACCAAACTAATTCTTTTGAACCATGATTTACTTTCACCAGCTGCGGCTTCAATGGCCGCAAGCCTGTGCTCCAGGTCCTGGGAACGACACTCGGATTCCACCAGGGAAAGCTTGGTCTGTGCAAGCTCTAGTTCCAGTTCTCTGAGACGCTGCTCGGAGTCTACCACCTTGACACTTGTCTTGAATGTAGCGGTCTGGTCTCCATCTAGTGACACGTGACCTTCGTCTGAGAAGAGAGCAGCGCAGTTTTCGCACGATCCGACCCGTCTCTGGAAAAGAAAATCGTGAGTGGCTATTTGCTTCAGTTTAGAAGGGTGAATGGCATCTGTTTCACCTGAATAAGATAGTTTTTCAGCGGGGATTGCACAGCAATTAAAAAAATGTTTGTTTTTTTCGTCACACGGTCCAAGGAAATACCGAGTGATAGCTGACTTTCCAATTTACTGAATTTTATGGTGAATATTTCGTTTCTTAGTTTTCTCTAAATTTTTGATTTACACAGGATCGTAACGCTCCTTGCGCTTCCGATTCCGACTCCGCTTCTGATTCTGTGGCTAGTGTGAACCAGCCCTAAGAGAAGAGAGTAATTGACAAGAGTTAAAATTTGGCAAAGTGAATGATAGCGAGGCTAAATAGAAGACAGCGCGGGAGAGAGGCAAGGGTTACTTGTGTCAATTATCCATGCTGCAGAGATAATTAAGGGTTTTCTCGATAAACTAACGTAACGCCTTTAATGCAGAGCGCCTAAGAGAACTCAAATAAGAGTACCTTGACTTCTAGAAGTTCCTTCTGTAAATCTTCTTTTAACTTCTCACTTCTTTCATCCACTCGGGAGCAGATCTACAACAAAAAACCGTCAGTCAATGACTACATATACAGAACAGAATCGAAACAAATTTACTAAATCAAAGGCCATTTCACTGCTACCTTTTTGTATTCCTCTATAATGGCCGTGTGGCGCTTCCTCTCTTCTTCTGCCGCTTGAATGTTCTGCCGCCACATTTCTTTTACCTGCAGAAAATAAGTGGAATACAGCGTTCCTGTATGAGCGGAACGAAGTCGGAGTTTTTTGCATTCGTGTTGAGCGAAAAATGGGGTGAGAGCAAACCCCGCATATTCGGCCAACGTCGTTTCTAGGGTCTGTCATCTTCTCGCTCCCTGGAGCGGGAAGATCGGCCCCTGGGAACGAGGTTGTTCTTCGACCTTTTTGCTTTCGCCTCACTTTTCGCGCGGCTTGAAGTGTTCTCGCTCCATTTTTCGCGCGGCCCGAGTGCGAAAAAGTATAACCCGGTTTCGTTTGCCTGTAGGAGAACACTTGCTACGCAGGCTCCGTTTTGCCTTTCTTTGCGCCAGTCCCTTTTTTCTGTTTTTATGTCTGTTTGTTTGCGTACCTGAACTGCCTCTTCTTTGAGCTTTTCTCGTTGGTCGTCTGCTTCAGCCAGTGACACAGTGGTACTGCTAAGAGCCTTGGACAGTTCTTCTACCTTCTCCTCTGCCTAACAAACAAAATCACAAGCAAAGCAATGAATCCCAAAATGAACACGTGACGGCTTCAAAGTCCATATTCTTCGCCGAGCCGAAATATACAATTATCAGTCGCATGAGCAATTTCCAGATTCGTAAACCTTCGGAACCCTAACTAACCAATCAAGAAATTGTACTCGCGAACAAATCGAAAGTGCATATTTCTCACAGTGCAGGTATTAAGCCACACGAACATACCTCTGCAAGCTTGCTGTGTAATTCCACTTTAGTCGTCACCAATTCGTGAGCTAGATTATCATTTTCTTGTTCGAGTCTCATGTTGGCTTCAAACAGCCTCTTGTTCTCTCGCTTAAGAAAAAGAAGAGAAAAACAATGGTTGATGTGCTTCGATCAGATACCTTGTTCAGTTACATGTACCAGAACGGCGAAAACATATGTTTCTTCCGTCTAGGTATTGTCTAGTTCTCACATAACACCCTTGTGAAATGAAGAAGAGGAGTATTCTAACTCACTCGCCTATTCGACGAAACCCTTAGAATACGAATTGAGCCATACGACAAACGAGGAACAATAAACAAAAAAGTAAGATGCTTTAGCTATCCAGATCCCAAAGAGAACAACTAAAAGCATCGAGGAAAGGGCTAACGCACAAGCACATCTTAACAGCTCAAACCTGTTCCACATAACTGAAGGAATTTTAGCCTGTGCAATTTACCTGGAGTCGTTCTACCGGATCTTCAAGCTGTGCCTCTTGTTCTTTTTTTAACAAGTATTCTTTTTCGTATTTCTTCATTTTTCTGTTGGTCACCTGAAATTTAGACCAGATTATTATATTACTTTTTTTCAAAATCTGAGTCACCCCGGCTAATCTCAAATGTCTTACAATACATACACACCACAGTCACCCCAGCTTATTTCAGTTGTCTCACCCAACCGTTCCTTTGTGATGTCACGCAACGCCTCGATTAAGGTTAACGTATAGCATTAGGGTGTCTCGCGTACAAGTGATGTAGCAGATTTTTAAATCTGCAGTTTAAAAACTGTACATATATCAAACAGAAACTTATAGAGCTGGCTATCACACTATACCAAGAATTTTGAAATTAAATGAATTGTCGATTTTTTTCACGGCCTCTAAATGTGAGCGTACGAATCATCTTTTTGGTCCCTTTGTAAAGCTACAAGTCAAAAACAAATTAGCTTCGACTTGTATCTTTCAAAAGATGATTCGGACAGTCGAGTTTATGAGGTCGTAAAAAATTCAACAAAAGTTATTTCAAATGTCACTGGTATAGTTTGATAGTCAGCTCCATAAGCTTAAGTTTGATCTCGGGGTTTAGGTATTAGAGTTTAAACCACACGAGCTTCATCGCTCGGACGTGAGATACGTCTACAGATATACAGTAACCTCCGTGATTGACTCTGCGTGGTTTGACAAACTCTTTTTCACAAGGTGCGCTCTATAACGTTGGCCACCTCTAAAAAGTTTAACATCTAAAGACATCACAATTTGCTTGAAACCTGAAGCAAATCATTTGTTCCACACAATTAACGCTAAACGGAGAGAAACGATGTCATACCAAGTGGGCGAAAAGTTAAGCTAAAAGGCTTACTAAGATAACGAAGAGATGACATTTACCCGGAAACCAAGAGCGGAGTTAATAAGCTTATTATATTCTTCTTCGTCTAGGTACTTTTTTGGCATGGATACTCTGAAATACTTCAGAATATCTTCAAAATCCATTTGGATGAGCTCTCTGCGAGACGCCTGTGGAAGATGAAAACAAAATTTCAGCCAATGAAATGATACCAAAGGTTACGTTCTATTACTAGCTACACGAAACAATCCATAAGTTCACAATGTTACCTGAACGAAATTTGCGACGATAACTCAGGTAACTGAGAACAGGGAAAAAATAATTAAACAACGACATCTTTTACCTTCAGAAGGCCTAAGGCCACTTGAAAAATAACACTCATGCCCTAGAGGAAAAAAACAGAATCATAAGAAACAGGCTGAATAAAGCTAAAATACCTAAAGAACAGGCTACATACATACATGATCGTAATAGTGCAACTTTATGAAGTTTAGTGTACGGAACTCCCCCCAACCACTAGACGTAGTGATAGCTCCCGAAATTAGACCGAAACTTTCCGAAAAACTCTAATCCAATCAGAAAATAGAACGTCATTGTCGCCAGTAGCACACGATATAATGTCGCCAAGTGAATGCCCTGCCAAAAAGTGCGGGTTTAGTAGTTGGAAGACAAAATCCCGCCTGACAAAAATATATCAAGTGTTCACCGCCTGATCAGTAAAAAGGGTAACTTTGGTACAGTTTCTCGAGACTACCTAATTACGTGGTTTTTTTTATTATTGTAAACCAACTACTGACTTACATAACAGAGGAAGAGATCCATGATACGGTAGACCATTGGCAGAGGAAACTTGGCTGTAAACAGTGTCAAGAACCACTGTGAGGCATACATGTGAGTCTGGATATCATTGTACTGAAAATGGCTGTGGAGGTCTGGCATTGAATCCTGGAACAAATAAATACAGTTAGCTCGAGTTTATTCCAACTCTTTGTCAGAGGATGTAAGGCAACCATGAAGCCAAATAGCCAGACAACCAGCAAAGACCACGAGTCAAGTCATAAGTTTTCCAGTATACTGTGAATGTTGACTGAAATCCTTTGTAGTATATTCATGTACATGTACCCCAGCATCTTAAAAGGTTACGCCAATTACACCAGTTGCCATATCCAGTCATACATCGGTATGGCACTGAGACAGGCACTGTGAGATTATGAATTTGCATGCCTTGTGAATCGCACAACACAAGGTCTGAACTGATTCAATCTCAAAATTTGTCAGCCTAACATAACTTTAACAACTGCAAAATGTGTATTGCAAAACTCAATATTACCCTCTCCCACAAAGGCCCCAAGTAAAAGAGTGAGCACTCACCTCAATCATTCGATCCAGTTGGAAAAACTTCAGGTGCAGCTGTTCAAAATCTTGCTTAAAAATCTCTCTCAGGCCGTAGTCACTCATTATCTTCACCAGCAATGCAAAGGCTTGCTCCTCTGGAAGCTACAAATGTAATATTTGATCAGTTTTTTGTCAATCAGTGTAGTAAACAAATTATAAGAAATTTTATGGAACAGAGTCAATAGGAAGTGAAAAGGAAATTTACATGTAACAGTAGCACAGCTGATAGGAATGACAGCCCTTGACAGTAACCCACTTCCTCGTCATACACAGAATAGGCCTGACAAGAAAAAAATCAGAAGAATTATCATTTAAGTATCTCAAAGATATGGCAAAAGTATGCTCTCATTAGTTTCCTACATGAACTGATAACATATTAAGTTACATTCAAAGGGCAAAGATTGTGAAATACTGAAAGCAAATTTAGCTACAATGGTAAATGAACAACCTTTTATATTATCCAGGGCTTTGTTATAAAACAACTGCTCAATCTTGCACATAAATGTTTAGCCAACTTATTGATACAGCCTTGCTGGGTAGGAAATTACTGTATGCTCTATAAAATGACTATAACATGATACACTGTGTACTAAAACTAATGACAAACTCAACCAACAGTTTATTTGGAGACCTTTTTTTTACAATTTTAAGGAGTGGAAAAATATAAATTCAAGGCTTACTTTGCTAATCTTATACAACATTTCCTGACCCTCCCCTCCAGTGCTCTTAAAATAGTCATGAGCTGGAAATGTACGGTGAATGTCCCACATGATCACTTGTTCTGTTGGAGATTCCTGACGATAAAACGAAAATTAGAATATGAGCTTAAATGAACATACAAGATATCTGTCAAAATATAAATATTGAACAAGTTCATTAGTCAATTAATTAATCAATCAAAACTTTAAAGCATATTGACTTACCTTCTTAATGAAATGCTTGTAGCCCTCAAGAAGTTCATCATTTTCTTTCAGACCAGCCATCATCTGCCAGACTTGCCCTCGGAGAGGATCAGGTACACCCTGAAATTTATACAAAGAGAAAACAAAATGCAGGGTCACCCGCAGGTGCACTACAAGACACTGACTTCAAAAACATCTCACATTAACTTAGAATCTGGTGGAGAAGGTCAAGTTCCCATACCGGTAAATGAGCTGGAGGGGAGTAGATGATTGCAAGTTATGTAGCTGATTCTGACTTTGGAAGTATTTTAATTAGTTTTTGCTTCATGTTATACAATTAAACTACTTTAATTGTGGCATTACTATGTGCATGATCAGTTTCAGGATATATTTCAGCCTATTTTCACACATTTACATGTAGATAGAATACTCTATAAAGTATCCTTAAGTAGTTTTTAGACCCCAGATGCTTAAATAAAGTCAGTCAGTCAAAATGGCAGCAAAATGTGGTATGAAGCAAGGACATTTGACATTTTTTACAATAAATTCCAGCGGGTGTTGAAGAATCCAAGACAACTACTAGTCACCTTTGCAGGTGCTGTTGTTTACACGTTTATGTAATCTTTCCCAATGTAACCTCAGTTAAATAGTAATAAGTAACAAAAGCATTTCACAGCAACCTTAAATAGCTTTGAAAAGAAAACTAGACACATTTCATACTAGCAATCATGTTTTTCTACTTAATTTCATTCTCAAAAAACAGCCCCACCTTTCTTACAAGCCCAGGGAGTTGTCTTGGTCTAAGAGTGACATCCTTCCATTTATTTATAAGTTCTGCCCAGCTTCCTAGCTCCTCCTCTGTGCACTCTTTCTGTACATCACCTGATCCCGACAGCAGAGGTTCATCATCTTCATCATCATCTGTACATGGAAGAAAAACAATGCCTTATTTGAGTTGTCGTCCTAGAGGGCAGCAACTTATGTCTGAAAAGTCTGTCACTAAGACGTACCCTTGAACTACATACTGCACTGGCCTCAAAAACTACAAAGCACCCACCAGGTTGTTTTGCAGAGCAAGGACAAACAGAAATGCATTCTTTTTCATTTTTTATATGAATCAAAGGAATTTCTTTTAGAGAGACTGCGAGACATCTGCTGACAGAGGATAATGTAAAGCATTCAGGTGATACTACATCAATTTTCCTTCAAGAGGAAACATGGCAATTATATTGTTGGGAATCTCTCATTATGACAAAATCAATCTGCATTGATGAAATCACCATCAGAAGTCTTGTTCCCTCCAGAGAGCTGTCTTGTCATGTTGGGTTGCCTCTTAGCCATATTCTTAGCAGCTTCTATGCTGTGCTCAGTTTTGATGCTCTTCACTTCACAGCTTTTCAGTCCTGTCTCAGTGTCAATAACCTGCAATGAAACAATGTCCTATTAAGTGAAACAAAACCATAAACACCTACATGTAAGTAGACCTAACTTAGAGACAATGATCTTAAGAACACCTAGTCAACTCACTCACAACAGTAGTTTACACATGCATAATGGAAAGCAAGCTACATGTAAATAAGAATGAATCTATAGCTAAAAAGTGACAGAATGGCAGGCTTAAACGGATTACAAGTTCTTGAAATTTTGCAGACTATCTAGCAATCCATATGTGTAACCCTTTTATTTTAAATATTTCAAAGGCAACTGGTTCTGTTCCTGCCTCATTTCCTTTTCTTCATAAAAAAATTGATATTTTCTTTTTTATGTCATATCTACAGTTATAGCCCTTACAGGTTGCCTAAGGAGATTCAGTCCTAACCTCTTTCAGTTCCATGATAAATGTCTCATGGAATTTTGGTTTACTGGGACTCCAGAAGAACTTTTCGCCACTGGGAAAAATTTTGGCCTTTGTCTCCACAATGAACCTCACTGGCTCTGTTACTCCAGTAACAACTAAGTCCACAGCTATTGTCACAAATATTCGTGAATCTGCAAAAAAATACAACCACTATCACCATAACCAGAGTTAAGTTATTTTTTAGCTCTTTGTAGAGATTGCAATAGATAAAGTCACATAAGGTTTGACAGAATAGCATTGTAAATGAGTTCAAGGGCTGTAATTGCCTATGGTTATCAGATGGTTAACAGATGGGTAAATTTAAGGTGTCTTGGGTGATTATCAGGGTAGTTTACAAATACTATGTGACGCTTCAATGATATTTGCTTTAATTAATCTCCTTGGCACCAGCAAGAAAGCAAGATGCTCAAAACAGCATGGAGTATTTAAGAAAAAGAAATGGTAGGGGTAAAACACACTATTACCAGCCAGTTATTCTAGTTCCAGTTTTCTTATTGAGAGCAACAAAATATATTGTGATTTTCACATCCAACTTGTATTTAAGACTGTCTCACAGTTTTCCATAAAATAAACACTTGAGATGGGAATCCTGCCCTTTACCAAATTCATATCAGACAAGAGGCCTAGAGGCCTTAACGCGGATGCTTTTTTTTTAAGTTTGCAATAATTATCATTGGTCTCTGTGTGACGATTGAGGCCCGTAAACGAAATTAAGCGAAAATGGTGAATGATTTTTT
>Ga0126337_10002154_pt1 | contig 12377 bp, 4 predicted proteins | sample DipCmetagenome_FD_92527 | JGI IMG/M metagenome (GOLD analysis project Ga0126337, IMG submission 92527) | Coral microbial communities from La Bocana,Puerto Morelos, Mexico - Diploria C A metagenome | ecosystem: Host-associated > Invertebrates > Cnidaria > Coral | place: La Bocana,Puerto Morelos... | reverse complement strand
CTATTGATGAACTGAAGATGTTAGAAAAACTGCAGCAAATTAATTTTTGAGAATGTGAATTATCACTAGAAAATGTGCAGAAAAGTATTTTGTGTCACAAATTATTGTTCAAAAATTTGTGTGGACTGGAACAATAGGCATCACTAAAATGTGGGAAATTTTTTCAAAATATGGTTTTAAGTAAAATGTCCTCAAAGAAGCTTAGAAAAGCCAAGAATTTTGTTGAAATTTTTATGCATTACTTTTGCACAATGGGGCAAGCTAAGTCTGCATATGAGCTAAGTAGCTCATCAGGCTGGATTGTAAGTATTGCGGCAAAAAAGTAAAACAATAAAAGGAAAAGACAAAAACAATCAAAGGCCTCTTTGAGGCTACAACTATTTTGCATGATGAAATGCATGCATCAGTATAAGCATAAGAGATGAAAATATTTTGGCTTTGTTGCAAAAATAAATTTCTTTCTTCTGTCCCTTATTTAAACCACTTAACACTGCCCTAACTCCACAATACTAGACACATACACGCTTTGCGGATCTATGTGTTAAGTTAGCTCAATACGTTGGTATACTGTATTTGAAGCTGGGAAAGCGTGAAGGGCGAGAGTTCGTGTCTTGGGGGTTGCAAACGCACAATTTTTTTTTTCTTTTCTTTTTCCCTCCGACATGTTTTTCATTTTCTTTCCCCCATGAAGCTAATAAGTGCTTCCCATTTATAATAATTTATTATTTTGCTCGATATTCATGCATTGCATGCATCATGTTATTAAGACCCATGCTTGCCAGGAGCCCGCATTCATTTCATAACTAGGACAACAAATGCTTTCTAGGTTTTTTTTTTAACAATTTGAATAAGAAAATACTCGCACCACATGCTGTTGACATAGCAGTAACTATCTCATCACTCACTGCTTCACTATGTTTCACATTTGCTGAACCATTTGACGACATTTTTCTCTTCGTCAAGTGAAGTTGTGCATTGGTCAGCGGAAATACAAACAAATGTTTACAACCCAAGGATCGACTGACCAACCGACCAAACGACCAGGCGAGTGAATTCGCGCTCACTCACTAAACTCCTATTTCGCATTCTGCAAAATACTCGTAAAAATGGATCTCAGAATCAACTCAGGTCCACTGACACCAACAAATGGCCAATCAAGACTATCTTGAAAATAATCTATAAAGAGCTATGCCTGAATGTTTTTTCTGAGTCACAATCAATGTTATTATCTATCAATCCAATATTTTTTCTAGGTAATAAATCTTACTTTTGGGAAACCAGTCTGGTTATTTTGTGATGAGTTTCAGGATAGCGTATTAAATTTTTATTTTATTTATAAAATAACTCATTGTAAAGAAGTGAAAACGAAACACCTACTATTACTGTTTTAATGACACAAGCTATTGGAACAACACATTTAGAGGCAATTGTCATAATTTTACTTTAGATACTTGTTGCTTAATGGAGACAGGACTAGTGCATTCAAAATTCTTGGGAGTCCAGCGTCAGGTAAGGCAAATTAGGGCCATTCATACAGGAGGATAACTAGGCTAGCTGGACTCAGCCAAACCATGAATGGTTGTCCAAATGCATTTGCAGAGAAATAGTGTGACTTAAGTCATAGGCTTAGCTGAGCATACAGTGTGGGTACAAAAGCTGGATTTAATTTCATATGTACTTAAGTCATAGGCTTAGCTGAACATACAGTGTGAGTACAACAGCTGGATTTAGTTTCATATGTGCATATGTGTAAGTTGTCTCTTTAAATAATCTGAGAAACGTTTCAGCGTACAACATGATTGCTGATTGGTCTACCATGCATGTTTAAGAGGCCACTGGAGGACCCTGGGTACCAGAATAGTCTTTGAACAAATAATATGCTGAATTGATGCTGGCAGCATCACATCAACAAAATATCAAATGCTATCAAGCTGAATGGATTCAAGCATACACAGTATGTCAAAAAAGAAAGACTAAATTGTGTCAGGGATCCATATTATTTTTTGATGTTAATTTGTTGTTAGGGCAAGTATTTCCAGATTTCACTTTACTTTGCCTGTTATAATCATTTACCGGTATATATAGTTCGTATAGTGTGATCGTCCAGGTGAGGGTACATGTAGTTCTGAAAAGAACTGTTGTTGGTGACTGACGTTTCGACAACCTGAGCGTCATCTTCAGTGTCAAGTGAATAGTGTTTGTCAGGCGATGATGTTAGAAGTCTGGTCTGTTGAAACTGATTCGTCAGTTTAGCCATGATGGTTTTGGCTGAAAGACTTGATGGTCTCAGAGGTGCCCTTAATGTAACATACAGTCACTGTAGTAATAGGTATTGGGTTCCTGTTTGTTTTGTCAGCTTCAGAAGTAAATCTTTCGTTTAATAAAGTCAGTGGTATAGTTGTTCTTGTGAAAAACATATCTTAATAAAGCAGACACATCTGGATAAACTGACCAATCAGTTTCAACAGGCCAGACTTATAACTTCATTACCTGACGAACACTATTCACTTGACTCTGAAGATGACTTCCACTCAGGTTGCGAAAACATCAGTCACCAACAACAGTTCTTTTCAGAACTACCCTCACCTCGATGATCGCACTATACCAACTACTAATACTCCTTGGCTCAAACCATTTACCATAATCATTTATAAGTGCTTCTCAAAGTACCGGTACTACCACATATCACCACGAAACTTACGTGGTGAAAGATTTCATATGCGCCTGTTGCTGCAGCAGTACATCAAAGAGCATTGCTAGAAGGGGAGCAGTTGAAACTGAGTCTGACAAGAGTTGTCATCATTATCATCAATCCTTATGGCGCCCAGTGAGGCATAGGGCCACAATAATGTCCCTTCTCCACCAAGTCTTTCACAGTTGCCTTAGCCTGTTCCCATGTCTCTAATCCACCTCCTTAAGGTTCATCTCAGCTGTCCTCCTCTAGGTGGTTTTGCAAAGAGATATACTCTTATCATTATTTCAAAAGTTAGGAGTTTGTATGAAATGACATTGTTAATGTAACAAAGAATGCAATTCTATTATAGATTCTTGCAAACATGAGTAAAGAGGGAATCAGCTGTCTGTCTGATGCACCTGAGTATTTCAACATGTGTTATGTTGCTGGGCTTCTTCCAAGGAATTTTGACCTTTCCAAACCACAGGACAGATCTGTGAGTATTTACTACATTCAGTGGAACCCTATTAATCTGGGTCTTTAAGGGTTCTTTAAGTAATAAAATATTAGACTGAGCATTAACCTGGTGGCTGTAAAGCAGGATTCCACTTAAGCATGTTTGTAATGTACAGTATCGCTCAGTATCGCTTGCATCTCTCTTGTCTCGCGAGATGAGAGTCTTGTCTCACGAGACAGTGGTAACTTACTGTAAACACTTGTGTATAAGTCGCACTTATTTGCTTAAGTTTTGGGCCAAAAATCGTGGGTGCAGCACAAGACAAGACAATTGCTTTCAGAGGGAGTAAAAGGGCTTGTAGGGGTCATAGATTGAACTGAAAACCTTCAGTGAATAAAGATTTAACATATTGAAACCTTTTGTTAATCATTGCTTTCACAAGAAGTGATGGCTTCTTAAGGAGCCATTTGCCTGGATCTTCAGGTTCTTAACCTAAATCTTGTTCGCCAGTAGTTCTTTCAAGGGTTTTATTTGCAGTATATTTGAACAGGTAAGCTCTAACTGGCAAGGAAGTCCTCCACACAGCTGCTTACAAGTGTTGTTACTACGTGCAAGAAAATATCGCGCTATTCGGGAAGAACTCACAAGGCAAATGGCAGACCAATTAATTGCCCAGGGCGTGCTTGTCCACAGGATTGTCAAACTCTCCTTTAGCAACAAGTTTTTCTCCAATCAATGACTTCCATACATCTTGATAAACATGATATCCATGCACAGCTCATGCGAAAGCAAACATTTCCATGTTGCGTGTTTACCAAGCTATCATTTTGCATCATTCTCCTGCATTTTATTTTCGATCAAATTCCATCGTTTTCATTTCAACTGTGGGCTTTAGGAATGAAGACAACTGTTGTCAGTCAGAGAAAGGTGTTTTGAGAGTTGATTAACTTATTAATGTCGCTGGAAATACAACCAGCTTTTTTTACAAGGGTGCTTTTTCGAAAGTTTTTTTTCCAAAATCATGCCTGAAAGTTGGGGGTGCAGGTTATACACGAGTGTGGCTTGTCAACAAGTGTTTACGTTACCTTTGAGCAGTACTGTACAGTAAACTAGCATATAAAAATTTTTACATTTTGGGTCTGACAATACATGTTCAAGATTAATATCAACATGCCACATTGTCTTTGCTACATTGAAGACAAAGGCAATGATGAACCAGAAGAGCTGGATTTGTAAGATATGGCAAAAGTTGGGCAGTCGAACAATTGTTGCTAGCAATCCCTTGCAAGAAAATCTCAAGAAATCGGTTTCTTGCCAGTTTTGTCATGCAGATATTACTTTATTAGGGAATGTTTCTTTGCCGTTAGCAGTGGTAACTTCTTGATCTGCATGCATATGTCCCATTGGGGTTTCCTTTCTCTTGTTTATGCGGATGCTTTCTACCTATCTTGGGTATCTCACAACCTGTTTCATTAGAAGGAATGTGAATCCACATTGGCTTGTGGATTTAAACAAAAAAACGAAAAATTGAAAGAAAATACCGGGTAAGTTCCTTACTAACCTCAAATCCAACTGAAAATGAACTTGATTAGTGAAACTCTGTACTTTGAGAAATATTGTGCTATACTTAAAAAAAGCTAAATTTTTATATTAATGAATATACCTTCATTATCTGCAGTTACAAAGCTTTTAGAAATATATATTTTACTGAGGTTTGAGTCAAATATCTAAACATAAAGTCGTACCAAGTTGTTACCAAAAGTATCTGTTGAAAAATATTAAGAGTCAGTAGCAATAGACCACAAGCTTTTATGGTTTAGAGGCTGACAAACCACTTGGGATGTTAGAAGAACACTAGAAGAATTCGTAAATCACTTGCCTGTGGCTCGTGATTTACGAATTCTTCTTGTGTTCTTCCAACATCCCACATGGTTTATCAGCCTATAAACCATAAAATCTTGTTGTCTAGTGCTTAAATAGCGTGCAATGGAAACACTAATAATTTATTGATGTGGCAGCTAGTACATGATACATAAACCGAAGAAAGAACATAAATAAATGGAAAGAAATATAACAATAGATACATGTATGTGCTCATAAATAGGATAGCAACAAATTTAGGTGTTTTAGTAACATTTTAATGATGGCTGCTAATAATATGGTTTTGTTAATGAGATGCACATACAGTTATATTTGTATCTGTTGTAGTTAAAAAAAAAAAATTAAATTCAGGTAAAAATAATTTTTACCTAGTTTGATTCTCAATTTCCTTTGTCTCCTAACCCAATTATTCATAATCAATAAATAAGTAGGGTTAAGAGACAAAGGAATTTGATTTTTACCTGGATTTAATTTTTAACGACAACATAATATTCACATTTTTCTGGCTTATTTTCTTGTAGTTTCACTATGAGGCTCTCCTATCCATTGCCTTGGAACATGGGTTGGTGACTTTCATCACATTATGCATTAAAAAACTGGGAGCAGGAAGTAAGTTGGGTTATTATTTTAGTTTGTTTCTTGAAATGAAGATAGAGGAGGGAAGCCTGGCACCAGAGTACTAATATATCATGAAGTGACAATTTGAGCAAACTGGGAGCATAAAGTAAAGATTGCTATGAACCTCATTTTGTACACAGTCTTGTAATGGTTGGAACCTAAAACTCTTCTTGGATGGATATAAACAAAACACTTGCTAAATTAATACAAGCTGTTTTGGTCCCACTGCTCCTTACCCACTCTCCCTTTGCTCTTTACTGAGGTTTCTAACTTAAGTGATCCAGTTGCCTAGTTGATGCTGTTAGAGAGCTTTAGTAGGGTCTTATGGCTTGTTGTGGGTATTTTCCAGCTATGGGAGTGATTACCATTATATAGGAATTAGTCAATTCATTACAAATTCCTTGAAGTCCTAGGGACTCTATTCCAACTTAAGTGGAAGGCTTCCTAATGTTGTATTCCTCTTCTAGATGTGACTCATGCTGGCTGCAGTTTGAAGTTGATTCTGGATTGGGCTTGGGATCGTGTTGTGGATATTAAAGACCAACTTGATCAGCTATGTAAGAATTTTTTTCTTGATCATCATAATTCCTTGCTTGTTGATTCATTCAAAAAGTTGAAAAAGGAGCTCACTGCACTTTTTCCAAAACTTTATACCTTCATTGGAAATGTTACCAATGGCAGTTGGAAATATTAGATGTGGATAGAAAGCAAATTTGTAAACATCTACAATGTAACAGTCATGTAACTTTGAAGAGCTATTATTTGAGCTATGAAGGTCTGTATTGGTGACTAGACTGTAGGACTTTAAGTCTACAATATAACTAATAATAACAATATAACAGTACTGTATATTATATTGTTCACAACAGAATTATCTTTAAGTTAATGATGATGATTTGTTGTTGAAGGTATTCCACTGTTTGATGGTGGAGGTGGCACTCCTGATGAGCAGATGCTCTTACTGTTAGACAATCAAAAAGTGCAACTGGCTCATTTAACAACTATATTCCAAGCTCTGATATCCCAGTCAGCAACAACCACTCAACAGGGTAATTCCTTAAGATAGATAGAATTATTAATTTTTATCACTAGAAATAGTGTTCACTATAGGTGCCCTGTTTTTGATATCCTGTTTATTGGATGTGTCTTGAATACAAAGATTGCGTATACAACTGCTGAGAAATTAATGTTTGAAGCCTTTTATTGACCTTCAAATGCTGCAAGATGCTACTAGAAGATGGCGAAGCTCGAAGGTGACGAAACAAATACAAACTCGTAGATGCAAGACCTTCAAATGCTGCAAGATGCTGCTAGAAGACGAAGGTGAAGAAATGCGACCTCGTGCTTGCAAGTACCCGACACACCAATCATGATGGAGGAATTAAATCTTGTACATGTATAATTAGGGCTACTCCTCTGTCATGGACATAACATTCAGACTCTATTTTGAAACGTATAAATTCAAACTACAGTTAAGTGGTTGTGTGATCCAAAGAGGTTGATTTCATTTAAACAGACATTTGCTTGAACTTACATGTAAATGCTACAGACATTACAACCAATGTTGTGGAAGGCTAAATTACTGCCAATGATAGAAGATAAATCAGCTTAAAATCTGTATTGTTCTTGGTCATACATGTATGATGCAAGATATGCTCATATTTACTCTTGATATGGATGAAACTTTTGGTATTTATGAAATATCACAGTCAGTGTGAGGGATACAACATGGTTTTTGCATTTTGAGTCTGTAAAAATCTGCTGGTCACCAGAATAATAAGACAGTGTTTTTTTACCAGAGAAAAGAAAAAATGACAATTAATTCTAGGTCCCTTTACTGTGTTGGCACAGCTACTTGGCATCAGCGGACCATTTGAAATTCCAGAGCAAAAAGATGTGGAAAAAATACTCTTGAAAGTAATAGGAAATTGTAAGAAATTGCAGAATAGTTTACAAACCTCTTGAAAGCTGTTGTTTTTGTCCAAATTTTTGTTAGGTGAAACTAGAGCATGTCTAGAAGTACAGATGGTCTCATGATGTAATTGTTTGGCTTTTAAGTTTATATTTTTGTGTAATTGTTTGGCTTTTTTGTAAATATTTTTGTAAGCTGATGTAACTTAGGAGGAAGCAAGGATGGCAGAGTGGTGAGGCGCTTGCCTCCCACCACTGCGCCATTCTTGCTCCCCTTGAGGCATAACAGTTTGCTGGTTCTCACCTTGCTCTGAGTATTTTTTCTGGGTTCCACTGTCTCCTCCCTCTAGAAAAGAAACCAACAATTCTAGTTCAATCTGGAAACAGTAAACAAAGAGACACTCTGATGACCACTGTTAATTCCAATTTATTAATTTTAGTTTATTACATGGTGTGTCTACATTCTTTTGGCTTCCACAGACAGTACTTGTCTTAAATAGAAAGAATTATTGTAAAAGTTAAATTGAATTGTGAGGCGCGGTGGCCTCATGGTTAGTGCGCTCGACTCCGGATCGAGCGGTCCGGGTTCGAGACCTAGCCGGGGACATTGCGTTGTGTTCATAGGCAAGACACTTCACTCTCACAGTGCATCCCATCCAGGGGGGAGTAGAAATATTCCTAGTCGCTTCATGCTATGGAAACCGGGATAAGCTCCGGCCTGATGGGCCACTTGGCTCGTATGCAGACTTTACCTTACCTAAATTGAATTTCTGTTGTAATTTCAGGTATAAAGGACTTGGAAGCAAGATACAATGTTGTCAGCATTCTCTCATTGGTAGGTAGCTACACAGTAACTGAGACATTAATCTTGTGGTCATTTCACTGTTTTACTGTTCCATCCATCGAGGGCTTCTCTATTATGTAATCTGCATAATTCATTTGTCTGTCCATGTACATGTACTTTTTTGTCAACCCCTAATGATCACTCTACCCATCCATTCATTACCAGCTTTCATTCTGTGAGGAAGGTGCAGTTGAAAACATTTGGTTTTGTTTCAGTATCTAAGAGTTGTTCTGTGGTTCATTGGACAAGGATTGTTGCCTGAACAGTCAGGTAAAGTTGTTTACAGATACATTTGAACCTTTCCCTACAGAAACTTCTCTAATACTGCACCTCTATTATATTATAGGCAGTTTCCTATGTGCCAGCAAAATTTTCACTCTCCAGATATTTTCCTCCAAGTTTTGCAATGAAAGAATTTAATGCATAATTTATGAATAGACTGAAGGCTGGTTGTTGTTTGTTTCTCTTTTTTTTAGAGGGCCCAATAGCAGCAGCTAAAAGGTGTGATCAGCTTGTACTAGAATGGAATCCCAATTTCTTGAACTTTTAATGGAGGCAGAAATTGATTCAGAACATCAAGAGTTCACTGGTGATTGCAGTGAAATATAAGCCAAAGGAAAATGACTTTTGTTTTGTCTGAGTTAGGGGACTGCATGTGAGAAAAAGAGAGTTCAAGAAATCAGAATTTCACTGTTTTGAAAAAGTAGTTTAACAAGCACATTTGTCTTACATAAAGACAGAGCAGTTAGTACAGTGTATTTGACAATGTCAGAAGCGAAATATATACATTTCTAGCTACAGACTGAACTAAAGTATTAAACTGAGAGCAACATGAAAAGTCATGAACAAGTTAGTAGAAATTATTTTTCATTATTTTGTAGCTCAATGCCTAGACAAACAGATTGGCAAGGCATACATAAATAAGTCGATTGACAGTAGTAAATATGGTATGTTACAGCCATTACCATCATAGCATTGTGATTTTAGACTGCTGCGTACACTTGTTGAGCTGTACACAACTGCAAACAGTTGTTGATTATGTTATTCTACAGCTACAGCTGCCAGTGTCTGTGCACTGTCCAATAGCTCCTTTATGCTTGGTGAAGAAATAATTATGTAGTGTTAGCGGAAAAATGCAGATAAACATCTTTTGAAAAAACTCACTTTCTACCTTCTTTCAGAGGGCATTGTTACCCAGCTTTGACTCTTAGTAATGCTTGTGAAAGTAGACGGCAGGACTTGGAAAACCTGTGCAGAAAGTATGTACGTGTTGTAGTTAAAAATTTAATTTCTTTGTTTCTTAACCCTACTTCTTCATTGATTATGAATAATTAGGGTTAGAAGACAAATGAAATTGAGAATCCAACTAGGTTAAAATTATTTTTACTTGAATTTAATTTTTAACTACAACATACATATATCATTAATATTTTTTATCCCTCTGTACAGTGAATAATAAAAGAGTGGCATTTTTTGTGGTATTCATTTTAAAGTAACTTTCTTATTCGTCTAGTTATCAAGAATAAGAAATATACTTACCTTGACTGTTTTATGTGCATTGTGATAAACTACCTACTGTTGTCCCAAGCTTCCACGCCCACAATGTATGACTTAAAAAAACTAAGATTAACTTGGGGAACACTGCTCAATTCCCTAACTACCAACAGTGCAATACAGTACAGTGCGAGCAATACATGTATTTACTGTTAACACATTTAGCACAGGAATCTGAGTGTTATGGTTGGTTCTGGTATGTACCGGTACATGTAGATTACAGGAGTGCTGTACATAAACTTTATTTAAAGACTGTGCAGTGCTTGAGTCTATCTCACTAGTTGTGTTTTTTCCCCTTTAGTGATCCAGGCTCCATTGGCCTGATGGTAGACAAACTTATTAGTCAGTTTGGTCAGCAAGCAGTAAACCAGTGGATAGCTAAGGGAGGTAGTGAGCAGTACCCACCCAGCACTCTACATGTATGTTAAAAGAATTATTTTAACTTGACAGTAAACTCTACAATAGAAAATATTTTCACTAATGAAATAGTTGTTATTGATATAATGATGATTTAAAGCACATTCTATTGAAAGGAAATTGCATCACCACACTACAAGGGGTGGAACTGGGCCCACTACTTTTGGGGCGCAGGGATCACTACTTTCAGAATCTATTTGTGGCCAAAATTTATTGATGTTACTTTTGAAGGGTTGTTTGTTTATTTGTTTTGTTTTGTTTTGTTTTTTTTTTGGGGGGGTTGTTACTTTCAGATGTTTATGGTAGTAAAGGAAGCTGAGAAAAATATCAAAACTAATGAATGCTGTGGGAGAGTGGTGTCCTTGTGGTTAGTGTGCTTGTCTCCAGAAAAAGTGGTCCAGGTTTGAGCCCTGGCCTTGGACATTGTGTTGTGTTCTTGGGCAAGACAATAAACTCACATAGTGCCTCTCTCCACCCAGGTGTATAAATGGGTACCGCCAACCTTAATTCTGGGGGTTAGCCCTGTTATGGACTAGCCTTCCATCTAGGGGGGAGAAGAAATACTCATAGTTGCTTCATACTACAGAAACTGGGATAAGCTCTGGCCTGATGGCCACTTAGCTTGTATGGAGACTTTGCCTTATGAACGCTGTATTTAGTTTGTATGAGATATAAAATTTTTGTTTTAAGGAAGGAACATTTGTCAGAGATTATTATTTTGATTTTTTCCAGGGTTTGTGCAGTCTGTATTTATTAGAAAACGTTCATCATACATGGAAGCATTGTGTTGTATCCTTTACAAGACAAGGTTAATGAAATCTGCTGAGTGATCAGTTATCAGATTATTTTCAGTATTTAACCCATTCAAGGTACTGGCCCAGACTAAAAAAAGATGTGGTTGGAATTCAAAAGTATTTCATAGACAGTTTGAGTATTTGAATCCCAGTTATTCTAAAATGACAGATTTGAATTACCAGCATGCAGTTCTACAAATGTAGCTTTTTCTGCATGTACATGTAAATAAGACTTACTTGAAATGCCTGTTTATGTTTAAGGAATCTCCATAACTATCTACAGTCATGAACAGAAACTATCATAATGAAAATTCAATCAGAAAAATCAGAGTTGTTTAATTAAGCGATATTTTTCATGAAGTTCTGTTTATACAGTCACATGATTGTATGGATCAGGACTTATACATTGTTGTAAGCACTAGTTTTTTTATTGCAAAAATGTACTGTGGCGCTACTTTGTGCAAGCCCTCCAAACATAGATTTAACCTTCCAGAAAAGTTATTGACATACTGTAGAGTGGAAAACAGTTTAAAACTGTTTTTTTTTATATATATTCAGACAGAGACATTCAAGATATCCACATCAATCAAATTGCCTCTTTACAAGTCAGTCCATGTACACATAGTATGTAGCACTGTAGAATATTCCCTTGACAAAGATGACACAGGTATTCTATTTGTTGCTTGATTTGTGCCTTCTGGATACTGAACTTCAAATGAATGAGGTATTTTTGCATCTGTCTTTGAGAGTACTGGTAATAATATTAACTGGTTACCTTTAAGAAGAAGAAATGAAAGTTACTCCACTGTCATCTGCAATGTAATAAACATGAATGCAGCCCTGGAACATACATATACAGAGCAATAGGAGCTCTGAGCTGCTCAAAAGATCTTTGTGGTTTTGTAATCATTCTTCTATATGCTGGCTTATTTCTTTTTTATACAATAGCCCAAGTTATTCTCGCATTTTGATTGGTTCTCACCTATGGTCTATTAGAGGACAGGCAAACGATTGATGTCATCACCACAAAGTTTTTCCTTCTTTCCTTCTGCATTTTAAAATGGCAGAAAGTTTTGTGAAATAACATAATATTTTACGTGACTGGCTGAAGATAAAGTAAAAAACGTCTTGTCAAGACATTGAAGAGGTACAAGAAACAGGAAAAAGTAAGAAAAAGCCGTTTCTTTTTTAGAGAATGACTCGGAAAAATACTTGAGCAGTCTCAGT
>Ga0126337_10002151_pt1 | contig 12383 bp, 8 predicted proteins | sample DipCmetagenome_FD_92527 | JGI IMG/M metagenome (GOLD analysis project Ga0126337, IMG submission 92527) | Coral microbial communities from La Bocana,Puerto Morelos, Mexico - Diploria C A metagenome | ecosystem: Host-associated > Invertebrates > Cnidaria > Coral | place: La Bocana,Puerto Morelos... | reverse complement strand
TTTATCAATCTGATCATTTTTGGAGTATCAGCGAGTATATATTCATATACTCATATTGAGTATCAATATGAGTATAAAAGGCAACTGTAGAGGGTGTATTTTATAGAAAAACTGATGAGTGAATTCCACGTTAAATTTCACGCAAAAAAAAACATATATCGCACGATATCGCAAGAATCGCGAAGCGATAAGTGCGATATTGGTTTTTTTAAGTGAAAATTAACGTGGAATTCATTCGTCAGGCAGTGAATTTTTTTTGAATCGCATAGCTATAGCCACCTGGGCGAAACTAAACGTTTTCTGTTCTTGTGAACAATGGAAACCCTTTGAAAGTCAATGTCAATGCGTTTTCTCGTAGTTTTGAGTGTGAGTGGCTTTCATTCCGGTTCAAAATTTGGGAGACGTTCATGTTCTGTAAATTAGTTCATTTCCAAGGTGTTTTTTTTTTCTTTGCACGAGTTGCATTTTTGTTTTTACGATAGCAACTTAACAATTTTTGCTCGGGCTAACGTCAGCAACATCCCTTCATGCAATTCCACGTTAAATACCCTCCCTTCGATAACTAATCAAACCGAGGGTCTACATTTAGCAATGAGAGTCTATATTATATGGAAGTTTAATATTTCCTTCTATTGCTTTTCCAGAGTAAAGTACAAATCATTCAATAACACAGACAGTTTCAAAATCGTCATTTTATCACCTTCCCCATTATTCAACTATTTAATTGCGTTATTTCTGTTTTGAGACGTCGTGGTTGGTATAAGTTTCCATTTAAAGTAAATGAAAATAGCACTGTCTAGAGCAGCTCTACTATTCAGACCAGCAGAAAAGAAGAAGAGTAGAAGAGTGTATGCGCTGATTTGTATCCCATCTTATATCGTTTTGGCATTCTCAAGATCTATACCGTTGTAAAGTTTGTGCATGTCATTGGCGTTTCCATGGCAAGTACGGTTCACTTAAGGCTCTTGGGACTCTTCAAGAATACTCTATTATCTATTACAGTCACAGGAGAGAGATAATAATTTTAATGTAGACAGGCACGTTTTGTAGCTTGAAAAGGGACGTTTCTGCTTGTGCTGTAGGTCAAGCGTACTTGGCATTCGAGCTATAGGGATATAGAGCTTCGAAGAGCGCTCAACACAAATTTTAATGCTAGATGGTGGATCCAAGACGACGGATTCATTCACCCGTATAAACGACGTCTTGACTGAGATATTATTATCACTAAAGTAAACAATTTTAGATGCTTCATGTCATGTATGATTATTGAAGAGTCGACATTTTTTTTTTAAATATACAACAAGCAGAGGGGCGGGGAAGGAGGGTGGGTGTGCAAAGAATCCGCAAGGAAATGAAACAGTCCAAATAGGGTTAAGAATACTTAACCTGAAAAGTTGTAGTCAAATTGATTACATGTAGTACCTTATCGCATTGTTCCAGACATTTGGTATCGGCCTTCTTCGTGAAGGAAAACAAGGAAAACAAGGAAAACAAGCGTATTGGGGTATAGCTTAATAGACGAGCTAGAGCTCCTAGATTATCGCATCAGATACATGATAGTAGATTCCGGGAAATGGTAAGATATCACGCTTGTTTCTGTCTATACGCTTGAAATGACCGGCCATACAAAACTGCATGTGTTTAGCTCTTATTCACCTGGCAGAGGTCTGTGTGGGAGGATATTGCAGCGAGATCTGTGCACATGACCGAGTTCAAGACTTTTCCATACAGACCGACTGAGCTCAGTTCATAATATGGCAAACTAGAAAAAATTAACTTATTTCATGTAACTGATTTGTACATGCTAAACTTAAATCTGTCAGAGTTTGCTTGACCTCTTTACAATTTTTTGTCATCAGACGATTCGGCACTTCCACTAATATTTTTAATACATTTTTTACCCCCAAAATGCGCTGTACAGACTAGATGGGGAAAATCGAGGCCGCGGTTAATATCGATTTTAGCAAATGAAATTAGTGAATTCGGTAGTTCCGAGTCCTTGTGAGACATCCATATAATAAATAAATATAATCACTTTTGGTCATTGTGAAAAATGCAAATGACATGTTGCGTTATCTTTGTCCTCGCATTTCAATGTTTTAGAAATTGCATGTTATTTCATAGTCGGAAATTAATTTAACAAACTTTTAAAAACAATAAACTAGCGCACCTTTTTTTTATTAAACTAATATGTTGCCAGATCTAAAACTATTTAAATGTAAATTCGTGATCTATTATTTATGATGATGACGTCAAGAGTTGTAAGGAAGCGTTAGCGAGTGCAATAGGTCTGAGTGTTTTTCTACACGGAAGGAAGGTAACGATATCAGGTTTTGTGCATGTTTTAAGAATTTTTGGGAATAGTATACTTAAATATTTAATTAAGCTATATGGCAGGTTTTAGACTCCGTTTGGGATAAAATTGCTCGACAAGCCACTTCGCTTAAAATTTATTTCCGCTGTTGCTATAGCTATTACGTTTTCATCGTCAGTTCAGTACAGGCGGCAAAATATTGCATCAGATCCAGACGTATCTTAGAACTCAAAGATCTCCTATCATCAAAAACTTTATTTACTCTTGAATTTACAGAGTAACATTGCTGCCAAAACCATGTCTCTCGTAACGTTTAGACGGTTCTATGTTTACTGAATGAACTACAAGACGACGAGACAAATATAATAAGTGAAAGTTTTTTCAATTTACACCAGACACATGAGAAGCCTATGACAAGCAACTCGAAATATTAACTTGACGTACTAATCTCTGAAAATCAATTTAAAGGCTAGATGCTGTATACTTGAAATAAGTTGCATAAGCCCCATGCTAGCACTCAGATCTATGTTTGTTTACAACGCTTACAAAAGAAAAGTTATTTTTCTGAATTTTGTAATGTTGTTTTTCCCAGCCAGTCCACCCACTGAGTTTCTTCCTTTATAGTGCTCCCAAAGCGGTTTAGTTATATAATTAAACTGCTTCAAAAGCGCTATAAATAAAGAAGATTGCGGACTGACTGAGATATATTTCAGCCCCTTATCGTAATTATTATTATTATTATTATTATTATTATTAATATTATTATTATTATTATTATTAATATTATTATTATTAATATTATTATTATAAAGGACCTTCTTAAAAACCAACATAAACGCAAGTTACAATCAAATTTATGCTTTGTTACGAATAACAAATCACACAAATGTTATTTGACTGAGTTTTGCTTTTGATCTCACTTTAGTGCACTATTTAGTTTGTTCTTAGGATTGTCTGTTTTACACTTGCAAATCTTCTTATACTTCTTACTTGTCTATACATATAGAAATTCATTTTTCTACTGTTTTACCATTCACTCGATAATTACCATCGTCTTGAACCATTTAACCATATTTAATTTAGGAGGGTCGAGGGAGCTTGGAAAAGTTCCGTCCACCTGCGCAATACTTCCTACTTTTACATTCATGTGCTGAACTGCACAATACGTGGCTCCGTTGCTCTTCCTCCCTCCCCCTTATAGTTCATTTACATTATCTCTTGTCATGTGTCTTAACTAGGGTTATGTTATTAAATGGAAGGGACGTTCTTTGCGTCATTCCCTGTTTATACCCAGGCTTGTGTTTTAGTTTTATATCCCTATCATTCCTGGCAGAACCGATTTTATTTAATTTGAAGACTCTGGGGTGTTGTGCTCTCGAACTTGTTTTCTTATGTTGTGCAGTAATTATGATTTCTATGCTCGCTTCCAGCCACATGCATCCACTTCTTCGAAAAGCATTGGTACGTCTTGGAATCTTTCTAGTATACGGCTGGTTTGTTGCTTGGATTTTCACCCTGATAGAAAAACAAGACGAGCCAGCCTACAGAAGAATGGAAAGGATGTTGAAGGAACTAAGAACAGAGCTTAATCTTACATGTATGCAGAACAAGACAGATGATTGCTTTGATATTTTTGTGAGAAGAGCAGCAGCCGCCGTTGATGAAGGTAATAAACTGGATTGGACCTTCATGAACGCCTTGGCCTTCTTGTTTGCTTCTTTCACAACAATAGGTAAAGTACCGTAATCTTCTGTATAGGTTCAAAATAGGAGAGGGGGAGGCTTTAACGGGAGCGGACGGCTAAATCTGATAAACTTCTTCCTCTAAAATGAAGGCTTCTTTTAGAGAAGCTTTATAGATAATCTGCAGAAATAACTATTTTTGTTATTAATGGTGTTCAAATTCGGTTTGTAATCATACGAATATTGGCAAAATCGGAGGCTGGAGTCCGACTTGTTAATCACGAGTATCATTACAGACAGAATTGGACGATGAGATGTTCTGTTACCAATAAGCATAAGCATTACAGTTTCCCGCAAAAGGTTACAGTGGCATTTGGTAAAAAAAAGCTTTTAATAGCAATTTTAAACAAAAGATTAAATAATCGAATACCCGAGTTATAGCGGAGCTCCTGCGCACCAATTGCGCTCGGGCGGAACTCCATACCTCAAAAAATTTGGTAACCTATCGAGGTCAAAAAGTTTGGTTGCCAAGTGACTGTCTTTACACACGTAGTTTATACGCCAAACCCAATACCTTGAAAAATAAGAGAGTAGCGCTATTACAATAGGCACATATTTGATTTTGAGCTCCGCTTTATAGCTTGGCCAAATATATGGACTAATCTTTCTTTTTATATGTTTTTTGTTACTGGATAATGAGGATGTTTCAGTTTCATCAAAATAAGAGTGACCAAACTTGTGTGTGCAATTTACATTTGGAGTTGAATACAGCATGCAAGGAAAGTGAGCAAGATGTTTTGGGGATGAAAAACACTCCTCATACAAACTTCCATACAAGTAATCTGTATTACTGAAAATTGTGACAAAGGATAAAGGTTTACTGAAAGTTCCGATGTAAGAGAACTGCTGAACGTTACATTCCTTGTCCTTTATTTCTCGTAATTCCTTAGAAGAAATCTATAAAATCTTCAGATATTGAATAAAAACTTTGCTGACACTGACAGAGCACTTATAAATTCCTTCTCTTAAAAATGTAATTAATAATGCTTTAATGATTACTATTTTCGATAGGATACGGCAACATAACACCCAGGACGCAACTCGGCAGAGTGTTTACCATCATCAGCTGTTTCCTTGGTGTTCCCATTACAATGATACTTTTCAAAACAACAGGGGAGCTTTTAGCCACTAGCATAACATTTCTCGTTGTCAAAACAGAAACTGTAATGCTCAAAAGGTCCGAGCCGAAGCATGTGAAAAGGAAGAGGTTTTTTGCAGCGTGCGCGCTAATTGTCTTTCAGCTCATCGCAGTAAGTGCAAGTACCATTTATTTTGAAGACTGGAGTTTTTTGGAGGGTCTATATGCGTGGTTTATAACCTATACAACGATTGGGTATGGCGACTATGTGCATTTGGCATCACTGCAGAAAAAAATCGATCATGGGGAGGTCTCGCCTAATCTCCTCGTCGTTTATTATGCAGTTTCATTGCTTCCATACCTGTTTGGTTTGAGCCTGATGTCGTGCATCTTGAGCTGCCTCGTTGACTCTGTGGATGAAATACGAAATTTCCGGAAAAGCATTTTAAAGTGTTGCCCAAATTTGCTTTCACTTATGCGAAGGCTGCTCTCGCACAAAACAGAGGCGTATTCCGTCAATGGCTTATCACAAGGAACAAGTTAAAACACCGTTTAACAGCTAACTGGAATTGAGTTATTCTTGGAGCTACTGGCGAACGGGTTTGCTCATCGTTATAGGGTGTGGTACTGATACTGCAAAGGAAATATTTAAATGTAAAAGGAGCTTCATGCTTTGACAGTACACACTGGGATCGGACTTGACATTACAAATAGTAATCTAATATGTACTACTTCTTGTTAGATAAATATATATTTTTTTTAATTTTATTGCAAGTAAAGACCTTAAAAGCACTTTATTTCACTTAAAGTTTTCCTTTCGTGCATTCAAATCGCCCGCCATTTCAAATTTGACCCGCACACGTCAACAGTGACTGACTAATGAGGCTTGGTCTTCCCTGGAAGACTTCCTTATGCAGCGAGCCTTGGAGTGGAAACAAGGCAGTCTTAAACAGACACAAAAATACATGTAATAGCAAAATGATCCCTATGACGTTATTAGTGAGCGCTTTCAACAATAAGACCAACCCAGATCTTTCATACGGTAGTCCTCTCATGAAAAACCTACTCCAAACATTTGTTTTTATCTTTAATGTATGTATTTGCCGCACCCTCATGGATTTAATGATTTAATGAAGCTCCAAAATTACTGGTTAAAAAAACATTTGTACTATAATCCACATCTATGTTATAATGTACATCGGCTTCAATCGTGGAGCTAAGGTGCTAGTTATATGGTAGGTTAAATGAAGTACTGCTTGCTAAAATGACATCAACTTAGAATTGAGCGCCAAGCACATGCGTAGTTTCCTGTTATTACGTACGAGTTGTTAGATTATTAAGAAGCTCACCAATACTTATAATACCAATACAAGTTATTTATTGCAGTAATAATTATCTTTTCTATATATTTTCTTTTCGAGACGTACGGTTGCGGAGCCCGTATTTTATGTTTAAGCGCTTAGTATTTAATTATAGATAAACATACAGTGGTATTTGAATAACAGTGAAGAAATAGGACAACCCCACTCCGATTTTAGTTTACATAATCTTCAAATATTAAAATGGTAACCCAAATACTTTTAATAGAGCCTGCACTATGAATTAATACCTCCACGGGTCGCCGTGAACACAGCGTCGCGGCTACCGTAATCACAATAAAGGGCACAACATTTGGAAAATTTATGCAATATTTAGGAGCGTATGGAACATATTTCATAACAAAAGTTATGTAGCGGGTGGATGGTTGAATATTTAAATTTTACAATGATGGCTCTTTAGCTGACCTGCCTGTCAACTATTTCTTCAACAAAGCTATTTGAGTGTTAATTCCTAACAAAGACTTGCGGTACATTAATGATTCATTGCACACCAGCTTTGAATGTAAGCTTCAGCGAGTAGCACAGCTACTGATCTGCGATCAAACTTAAAGGTTTTGCAGGTACGAATAAGGTAAGTTAATGAAGAAAGAATTCAGATGTTTGTCTTTTTTTCTTTCTTTCTCCTTTATTTTGCAATCACCCTGTAAACATTTTAAACAGGACGTGTTATATTAAACAACTGAATTTTATACAAAGTCATCATTTTCGGCACAGCTCTTTAGATTAAACGAAATTTGGAAAACAAAAATGAACGTTACTAAAATATAATAGTGATTTTATAACTACATCGTTAGCAACGATGTACATGATGCCTAACAAAACATATTTGAGAAAGTGCAGGTTATTTCTTTGAGGTTTTTGGTGTTTCATTCCCAGGTGTTCAAAATGCAAATATTATACTACGGTGCCAACTGAAGTGTCGTGGCAAACACACTCACAAACAAACATGAAACAAAAAGATTTTGTGGTGCTCATAATCACTTAAGGTTTGACAGATCGTATAGTAGATTGGCAACTTAAGGTATCTAGCATGGGCCAGCAAGATATTCCTGTGGAAAGATTGATAATACTCAAAACGTGTAAACACAGACGGTTTTGTCTGCCGAATCTGGTTATATGCTGACCTAATGATGAATGGAGTAAATTAAAAGACGCTTAAGTGTAAACATATGCCAGTTCCACTCCAAAGGAAATGTAAACATTATGTGAATTTTGACTACCAGAAAAGGGGAATAAAGCTCATAGTTCAAGAGGAATACTTTTGTTCGGTGCGGCTAAACTTTTCATTTTTGTATTAAGTTATTAGGGAAATGCATCCACTTCTTGGAAAAACATTACTGCGTGTTGGACTGTTTCACGCGTACGGCTTGTTTGTTGCTTGGATTTTTACCTTGATTGAAAGACAAGATGAATCAGCAGATGACAGAATGAGTCAGAAATTGAGGGAACTAAGAACAGAGATTGATCTTAAATATAATATGACCGACAAAGACTTTGACATTTTTGTCAGAAGAGCTGCAGAGGCTGCGGCGATAGAGGGAGAACTGGACTGGACGTTTCTAAACAGCTGTGGATTCACATTCGCTGCTATTACCACTATAGGTAAAGTATTTTATGATGTATTAAGAGAAATCATACTAGAAGACAAAATCGAAGATAGTGTTGAACAATACATGTTATTCTTGAAGGTGCTGCACTGTTTGACAGTTAGCAGTTCTTAATGACAAAAATATAGCTGTATGTTGAATATGAGTTATTAAGAAATCTCGCTAACTACAGCTCTCTAAAGCGTAACTCGAAACGAAGCCATGTATTTTTCTTTCGCCTCTGTTTCATACTCCAAAAAGAAAACCCCACACACACTGAAAATCGATTTGAAAAAGTTGTTTAAGTTTTGTTTTCTCATTATTGACAATTGTCGTCATCCTTAATTGTCATGTTTCCTATTTGCGTAGAGTCTGAGAAATCGCAGCCAAGTTTTCATAATGTGATATATTTAATGCAGCATGGTTTCCTTTTATTAGGGTTTGGAAATATCACACCCAAAACACGACTTGGACAAGGTCTGACCATCATCGTCTGCATTATTGGCATACCTATAACCATGCTGGCTTTGAAAACAACAGGAGAGGTCTTGGCCTGCTGTATTAGGTTTGCTGTTGTCAGAACAGAGGCCCTTATTTTTAAAAAGGCCGATCCTAAGCACCTTAAAAAGAAGATGTTCATTGTTGCCAGTGTTCTTTTGGCCGTTCTTATCATTTTGGCAAGCGTGGCATCAACGTTTCTTGACGAGTGGACTTTTTTAGAGGGCTTGTACGTGTGGTTTATTACTTTTACAACGATCGGCTTTGGCGACTACGTGTATTTGGAGTCGACTGTCAGAAAAGTCGACCATGGGGACACCTCGAAAGTCTACTTGTTAATTTATGGACTCCTCTCCGTCCTTCCCTATCTGTTGGGCCTTAGCCTCATGTCATGCCTTTTGACCTGCCTCGTTGACTCCATCGATCACATAAGAGATTTTTGGAATCACTACATGTCGTATGCAAGAAGATTGCTTTGCTGCTGGAAATCAAGTTATGCTGTGAAACGGGGGGAGGACAATCAAGAATACTGTACTTCTCAGGAGTTAAACTAAGTTATCGTTAGTTCCCCTAAATGAATAAACTGCACGTAGACGGTTTAATAGGCAAGATTCAAAGAGTTGTCGATAAACTAAGAAAGTTACTGAATAATCCGTACGTTGCTGTACATGTTGCTTTCGCAATTTTTTGAAGGGCGGGAAATGTAAGTAGCGGGCAATTTCGGTCTTTGATAAAGCTTAAGCAGTCGATTTCGTATTTCACGTGAACTCTTTGATGTGATCTCAATTGTCGTCAAGAGGTAATCATATTGACAGGTTTCCACTGTACTTTGGTACGCCTAGCTTTTTAACACGTTTTGAGTCTATTTTAACTCATTGGGCGGCTTCATGACAAGTCCTTACAATTTCTAATTTGTTTTATTTACAGCTCAAGAGGTTGTCATTGCATACATACGCCTTGGGAAATTGAAACAACGAAGCATAATCAGCCATAAGACTTCTCGACTTCTCGCATAGATAATTGAACTGTACACGGCACGCAAAATCTTGTGTTTTAAAGTTCTGTATCAGTTTTACTTCTTTTTTGGTCATATTTTCTTATGTAACTTCTTTTTTACTCAGTTTTTATCTGTTATAGGAGTTTCACTAGGATAGTAAATACAAACAATAAATAGTTAGTTAGTCTAACGTTGACGAATTTTTTCTGTGTGCTTATGTGGAAAGCTTGATCTTCCTTTGTATCGTAGAGATGAATAAAAAGGTGGAGTGGCACGTACACCAGATGCTCTTGTAGAGAGAAAAGGAAAATGCAATCATGCAATCTTTGTATTACAGAAGACAAGCTCTCAAAGACATTCTAAACAGCTTTTATCAATGCTATTAATCTATCAATAACAAATTAACTCGTCAATTTCAGGGGAAAGTGCCATCAGTAATTTGAAATAACAAAGTCATCTCAAAGTCCTTGAATTTGTGGGTCATGAACTGTTAGATAAGATCAACATAGATTGGATAATGCATAAGACCAAAGAAAAATGCAGAAAAAATAAACAAGCCGTGAGGAATACGTCGTTTAAGTGTTTACGCAGACAATTCAGTGAGGAGAAGGATAGGAAGGACTTTACAAACCTATAAAAAAAATGGAAATGTAAGACCAAGGCGTCTGACTAGAACGCATGAATGAATTTGAATCCTGTTTTGTTAAAACTGTCTCAGAATAACCATGACAAGATATCAAATAAAATTAAATGAAAAATTCTCTCGTCGCCATTACACTAATTAATTTTCCTGTAAGTGTTTATTTAGCCACCGAGGCACTCCCAGGGGACTCCCGGGAATATACTTTATTGGTATACATGGAAGTGCTGAGATTCAAATTTTGCATACCTTTCATTAGTACAAAGGCTATTCCAACACCGGAGTGTTATTTGGTCGAGGCTTGTTATGATGTTAGGAAGGCCCGGCATGATGAGAATCAAATTGAACGATTTATCTATTTAGACCCATGCGATGTTGCAGGTTTTGTTGCCGTCTTATTGCTTTTTTTGTTGCTGCTATTGCCGATGTTGCCTTATTTTTTGCTGAATTTCATGCGAGTTTCATAGATTTTGAGGTAAGTACATATTCGACTAACCCAAGAGATAGGGGGCTACTCTTTTCTTGTCCAGCATTCAAGTGTTCTTGACCGAACCATCACTGCCAGTGGCTTCGTGGTTCTTTTTGAAATGTTGACTTGAACTATGTTCATTGCTATACATTTGCTGGTCATGTACAAGTAAGACCATAGTCATTGCATATTCATCTCCACATTGCAAGCTTAAGCAAAATGTCGTGATGAAAACCGATTTTATACATTTTATTGTGAAACAAATTTCTTATTATTTTGGTGTATGCTCAGTCAGAATTGAGAAATTTTATTATTTAAAATTAAATAAGCTTGACATCACTTGCCCAGAATATCTATAGAGCTTGAAGCATTTGAGAATAAACCTGATATGAGTTACGATTTGGGGCAGATTCCAGCTGTCTATCCAAATATCGAGACTGCAGATGTGACGTAAGGTGCAGTAAGCTCATATAATCATTTCTTCTTATCCCGCACTCAGTTGTGAAGCGAGGTTAAGGTTGTAGGTCTTGTTGTCCTTTAACGAACAGCACTAAATAGGATGCTAAATAGGAGGCAAGAAATTCATTCCGTCACCCGTGCTCTCTAAGTAATCAGTCTATAACCTTGCTTAACTCCAGAGTTCTACCATACTTCCTATGGCGAGAGCAGCTAGAAGAAAAGATCTCTAAACGACTCGTAATTCAGACATTCCTTGTTGTTGTTGTATAAATGTTGCACTCCAACTAAAGTGCCTCTGGCTATATAATCTACACTGGGTTTAACGATGCTTCTGAGCAACAATTACCCACCTGGAAAAGCGTTCTTGTTTTGTTCAAATCTCTGCCACGAAATTTAATAAATTAAGATATATTAGCATAACTGCGGTCGACATTTAGCTTAACTCATTTATTTCACGACTGGGCTGTTCTGTCAGATCACAACTTGAACTTCTGAGTCGGAATAATCTTCTTATGAGCGAGAAGAAACCTGCCAAACCCGGGCAACAATTCATACAGCGATCACGAAAATCACGTATGTGATCTACAGAATCCACAAGACAAGTCAAAATACACGACATGAGACTCAAGCCAATCACGTAAGGCACTGCAAAGATAATGCCATGGAGAAATAATTGAGCTGTGCTGTCGTTTCCTTGCCTAACCTTTTTCGCATGTAATTCAAACTGCACGTAGTCACCAAAACCGATTGTCGTGAAAGTTATGAACCACGCATACAAACCCTCCATGAATGTCCACTCCTCAAAATAAGTACTTGATAAGCTTGCCAACAGGAGCAGAATGACCATTAGTGTACATGCCACGAAAAATGTTTTCTTTTTTATGTGCTTTGTTTCAGTTCTTTTAAAGATACCTGTTTCTGCTTTGACGACAAGAACCCTAAAGCACTCCGCCAAGAACTCTCCCGATGTTTTTAAAGCCAACATTGTTATAGGAATACCAATGATGCAGAATATGATCGTCAAACCTTGACCGACTTGTGTTTTTGGTGTTATTAGTCCATATCCTGATTACATCAAACGATGCAAAGAAGAAAAGAGAATGCTATGTTAGTCTGGGTAAATAATAGGTTCATCTGCTGCATTTTACTTTATATCATTCTTTCAGCGTTTAAGGGTCGGCACTGACACCAAGGAACATGGCGAGGACGTGAAGAGCAGGC
>Ga0126337_10002150_pt1 | contig 12384 bp, 10 predicted proteins | sample DipCmetagenome_FD_92527 | JGI IMG/M metagenome (GOLD analysis project Ga0126337, IMG submission 92527) | Coral microbial communities from La Bocana,Puerto Morelos, Mexico - Diploria C A metagenome | ecosystem: Host-associated > Invertebrates > Cnidaria > Coral | place: La Bocana,Puerto Morelos... | reverse complement strand
TGCATGTGTGAAGTATATTGATAATATTACACAGTGGTGCGAAGACATGAACTTTACCTTTAAGCGGTAAAAACTAAACTTGCCCGATGTCTTATGCGCTACATGGCGCCAAGAAGCCAAAGTAACCATACTTGCTCAACATTCGAGAAAAAGTACTGGGTCTCCACTCTCGTTTAACTGAAAGTTAGGCGCTTTATTTCTTCGCTATTTTTAACGTAGGTTGGTTTAGAAGAACAAAAGGTCATTGCGGAAAACATGGACAGAAACATTGACTTACTTCCCATGGTTGATTTTTTTAAGGATTTTCAGGATGCCACTGAAGGTGGGCCTTCTTTCAGGACTCTCTTCCCAGCACATCTTCATAAGGTCCATATAAGGTCCTGGGGCACTGTCAGGAGGGACCTGAGGCCTGCAGTGTGGTTTAATGCCCTTCCGTACATAGAAGAGAATTTCTAAAACAACGGAAAAATTCAAAGTGTAAACGAAATAGTTCCTTGCCAAGGGATAACAAATATAGAAAGACCTCCGCCTAAGTCAGGTTAACCAGTAGTAAAGCCATTATATTTATTATATTTACGAAACTCCATTATTGCTCGCATTGTCTAAAAATGTAAAATCCTTCTTCGTTTTCTAACTGAGCTACCTACAGGAAGACATGGACAGTTTCCATGTTTTTCTTCATCACAACTTCGGGTAGGTGACCGGTGATCATTAAAATGCCACGAGCAAACAGTTTTGAATAGTTATAATGAAGCATAAGCTTCTTCAGTCTGCCCATAATTCCATGAAGTTGTGTCATTCATGGCTTGTACTTTCAGGTGTATAATCGTTCTTCAAATTGAACTTCGGAAGGAAAAACGTCTACATTATAGCTGCATGATATGAATGAATCTTTCCTTGATGAATGCCCCCCTAAATTGCCCATACATGTCACAACTTGCATTGGTAAATACTGACCCTTGGAACCGAGAAGTGACGTCGAGAAAGGCTTCTCTCTGAGAGCGATCTCTTGTAATATAATCCCATAACTGTAAACGTCTCCCAGCAGACTCTTGCCATGGCCAGCGGTAGTACGCAATAGTTCAGGCGCAGTCCAAAAGAGAGCTAGGTACGAATATTGATCATCAAAAATTCAGGTTATTTTATTGACGTCAGTGCACATATTGTTTGCCAGGAGCCCTCCTGGTTTGCCTGGTTTTTAGAGCAGTATAGTGTTAGGCAATCTGGAGTAGGGTTAGTTAGAGACTATTCACTTCATGTATGTAATCTCCAGCTCAGAATTTCACCGGTTCCTCGGTCGGCAATTGACTCGCCGGGGAAACTCTGGAGTGGCGAGAAAAAATGTCTTCCTTGACAGTCTGTTGCTCTCATTAATAAAAGGACAGAAGTCAGTGATGACGGAAGCCGTTGAGAATGAGGAATTTTAAGACCTACTGAATGGGAAGGAAAAATATGTGAATTTGAATATGTGTATTTGAAATTTTATCTTGATTTTCATCGGCGCTAAAACAAGAAAATAAATTTAACTAACTAACCAAGTAAATGAATGAAGAAATAGATACAGACTTAAAAGATGCAAGCCAGTAACCTGATAGAGTGTGTACTGTTTCCTTGCGATGAAGGTTGCTTTCTCGGAAGGTCTGCAGGCCATAATCAGCTACCTTACAAATCCAGTAGCTGTCAACCAAGACGTTAGTAGACTTCAGGTTGCCATGGCAACCTATTGAAGTTTTGTGTAATTCTTCCATGCCCTAGAAAACGAATAAGTAAGTGGAGAAGTCAGCAATAACGTGAGCGCCATTGTAAAGGTATGGTTGCACAAACTTGCCCCACCTTGCGGGAGCCTATTCTCGAGGATCTCTACTTTGCCCTGGATGGGATACTAGTCCATTGCAAGGTTGCAAGGTTTAGTACAACATTTAACATCTGTAGGAGAATATTTGCTGACGTCATTGTTTAAATTTTTCCTCATTAACATACGAGTCTGTGCAGAGAGGGCATCACGCTAGACATGAAGTGACTACAAACTTTTATAAAGGAACATGTCACACTTAGTACTTGGTGAAAGTTTGAGCACTTCGGGTGTAATATTCGAGGAAAGATTGGCTTTCAAAAGCTGTAAATTTTCTGCATGGGTGACAAAAGCGCTAATAAGCTCGTGCATTCTTTGTAAAATTTTGAGTTTTTAAACCCACGTCGCACAAAAAGTATTCACTACATGGATTTCAAATTTCTTTTGGTAGTTAATCTTGCTGTGCACTTTCAATATCCAGAACTAGTGTTTTTGTAGCTCAATCAAAAACTGAAATATTGAAATATTGACATAACATAAATATTGAGTAACTTGAGGGTGGAGTGGGGGCAAGGTGAGAGCGAGGTTTCCCGTCTTTTCCGGTCAATTCGTAAAACAGATAAGGTTGAATTGCGGGTTAAAACAAAACACTCTAACGACACTGTCTCCTTAGGGACAGTGCCCCTAAGGCACGTAATAATTCCGTGGGATGCCTATAACCAAGTGCTTATTGATGTGTATCAATACAGTGAAGTGGGACACTTACTCTTGCAATGTCCGAAGCAAAAGACATCCTGAAAGTCCAGTCCAGCTTAAAATCTTCATTTAACAAAATATCCTGCAGAAACGTAATTATTATATTGACAAGTGTCAGCCATGAACGTGTTATTCATCCGTTCACTACGGGACCAATCGTCTACGAGAGCGTTTAATTAGAGAGTTTGGGGAACAATTCAAACAAGGTTCCACGATGGTGACTTTAACCGGGGCTGATCGCTTAGTGTTTGGAAGGAGAGCGGTGGCCATGCTCTGCAAACGTTGACTTATTGTAGCTAAATAGAGCGTTTTCATTCATTGGAACAAGAGAAACTGTTTACATAAGAAAAAAGTTCAAATCCATTTTGATACACCAACATGGCGTCATCTCATTGTTTTGGTACACCAATAGAGCCACTGTGACGTCATACTTCATACAGGCATGACAGATGGACCCAGTTAGACTGCAATGAATAAATGTCAAAATGGCACAAGTTATGTTGTTTATTTTCGAAATTACATCCCACAACGAGACCCCAGTACCTGAAGGCTTCCTTTTGCACAGTATTCAGATACGATGTACACATCCGGGAACTCAGCACACACTCCCATATATGGGTTGAGATTTACATGTCGAATTTCACATGCCTGTAAAGGAGGAAATGTATTACCATTTTCAATCTCTTTGAATTTTAGTATAATTGTGCCTATAGTATAATAAGTTTAGTATAATTGTGTCTATAGTATAATTTTAATATATATGTGTATTTTCTGGGGTGGGGAGGGGGGCTGGGATGCGCAAATCAAATATTTAACTTTTATTTTAGGGCAATGTGGTCTTAAGGTAAATCTGAGCCTTTTGATTGTGTTTTGTTGGTCGGGATTTTGCATAATGACTGTTTCCATGGAAACTGTCATAAGTCGTGTATTTGGTATATCATGGTATATAACATACTATTTACTAACCTAGCTTGCTCGGGCCCGAGGCGCGCCGGGGAAATAGTGGCCCCAGTCATGTTTCTACGTACCTGCCACGACCTCGGACCAATATTCTCCAGTATAGCACCTCGTGCTTGGTTAGTTAGAGGTTAGTATCGTAATCACAAGGATATATACCTGGCGTATTTCCGCTTTCATATTATCTGTAAGATGAGAAGTTCCTTCACAAACTCTCTTCACTAATACAGCCTTGCCCTAAACAAAAAGAAGACGAAACAAGTCGCTTTCTTTTCTTCGCACTCAGTGCGGTCAATAGTCCAAAAAGGGGAACATTTTCCGCAAATTCCTCATCACAGCATATATCATGACGCAAATCCCTGCTTTGAGAGTGTCCAGCGCTACTGAAGAATCTTTTCAGTGATAGACTAAACTTAAAGGTAGCAAAAACAAAACAACAAACGTTCACAGACGCTATCACCCCTTCTGCCGTCGTCATCGGCGTTGTGTCATTTTCATCATCATCATCATTGTAGTCGTCGTCGTCGTCAGCAGCCGCAGCAACAAAAACAATCACAGCGATATGTTTCAAAAATCTGATGTTAACCTGAAGGTTTACAGAGTTTTCTCTATAAATGTCAGCAAACTCAAACGACAAAAACAGAACTTACGCGAAAAACGCCTTTAGAAATCCTTCTTGGGTGAAAATGGCCACCATTCGCGTATCCAAGTCTCGAGGAAGAAGAGGAAGGAAGAATACTAATCGCTGAGCCTTGAGTACTTATCTGAAAAAAAACAAGAAATAAAACTTAGCTGGAAAGGGGATCGAAAGAGTTCTACTTAAGCATAGTTGCGACGCTTAACTTCAGTTTCAGAACTTGTATATGTAGCCATGCATAAGCGACACTGAAGAGGTTTTGGTTCTCCTACCGTCCTCTATAGATGGAATGCTTGTCCTTTGAAGGTAACCCTCTTTCCTCAAGCTTTTTGTCAGATCTGAGAACCTATGCCTCCAAGACGGAAAGCAACAGACTTGCTATTTGTACTAAGCTACCACAAACCAAGTGGAGCAAGCTCAAGTACACAGCGAGGGTATCGAATATTGCGTAGAAGATTTTCTCAGAAAGTGATTGATAAATTGATATACCAGAATAAAGTACTAATATGTATTTAGTGCATTTGGTAGAATTTTGCATTTGATCTTAAGGCTTACCTGATGACAATTGCTGAGCATGATGGGATTGTCGTCGAGGTCATCTGATGGCGCGATCTCTTTGTAATTAATAATCCACTTTTTGTAAACGTTTTCCTGTTTTTTTAAGCGTCTCTTAGCGCAGATCAGGAGGACGAAGACTACTATAGCTAGAAAACACGCTCCTGATACGCCAAGAATGACACTGAGATTATCTGAGAAGAAGCGAAATGATGTCATAAACTTAGAACTTGTATTGAATTGTCAATTGATTTGTTTCATTGATACGTTCTGCTATGACAAAATTGACCTCGTATCGTAAAACCTACTGACAAAACCTAGTCTTCGCTTCGAAAAAGGACTGATCAAAGTCTAATGTGCATGCGATTATTGTAGTTAAATTTCACGTGTCCATCAATCAACAATTTACTGTACAAACAAAAAAAGACAAGTATCTGGTTTTAAAAAGTAACGAAATTGTTCTCGCGTGAGTGCGTCTCCATGTTTCCGACAAATGATGGGAGGGTGCTGAGTTCTGATGGTGTACCGGATCACAACTCAGCTACAGGTATCGGCAACACTATCAAAAACGCAAAGCTGTTTCTCAAGACTGTCTAGAGGTATTTCTATGCTCGGCTTGGCGTTTATTGAGCTCCAGCGTTTATTCAAATTGCTTCGATTGAGTTTCGGTAGATTTCTTTTGTTTGGCAAGTTTAGGATCCCGTATTTTCATGAGATTGCAACGGATTCTTATGAAACTCCTGGCATACGGCTGACGCGTCTGAAATTCGATTTGACCAATCAGGACTCAGCAGGCGGGAAAAACTATACTGTCCTGAATTCAATGTAAGATTACAAGAAAAGCGTTGAGGTCGGGCAACTTTTCTCCCTGGAAACTGCATCAAATATTTACGTTTAGAGCGTTAGCCCTTAGCCGGAACATTAGCTCCAACGAACGGTGGCCAATTCACATTATCAACCTAGTTGATAAAACCATAAAACTTACCCCTTTATTCTTTCCTAAAAGATACTATCTTTTAGGATTGATCTTCGATTGAATCTTAAAACTAAAAACAGTGGGGTTTTGTCTTGAACACGGTAAGTGAGATAACAATCCTTGATTTATATCCCTAAGCAAGATCACGCGAGAGAATTTTCGACCTTTTTATTTGGAAGTCCTCTACCCGGGAATTTGTCCTTTGAAATGTGAATGGTTTATTGTGTTAGTGGAACGGCAGGGATCAGTGTCTATAATCTTACCTGTGTCTTCCTCTTCCTGTTGGCATCCATCCCCAGTGAATCCACACACTGGATTGCTAACAGGGACCCGACTTGATCCACCTGGCCACCTAATCTCAGATTTATAAAGCAGTCGTAGCTCGTGATAAACTAAGCCTGAATCGTTCTTCCTTATATTGGTTCTATTCCCGATGAACTTGTACGAACCATCCCGAAGATTACCGACGACGAACTCGGGTACTCTTGTACCATTTTCCATAAATACATGACCCGATTTTCCTGAATAATAATAATAATAAAAAGAAACAATAATTTAGTTGCAAAAACAAAACAGGTTAATTCCAAAACGCACTGATGTTAAAACTGAAATTTCTCTCTGTTTCATTTTGCTTAATAACTGTTATTTTAACCCCTGTGTTCGAAAGCCTTTATTAATGGACACGGAAGCACGTTTGCTATTCATAATTCATGAAAATTGTTGGAACAACCGTAATCAATGGAGAAGGCGTTAATTTGTTTATTCTGAAGCCGGGCGGGCTAGTTTCCTAGCATTCCTCTATGTGCTTGAATTAAATTTTACTTTTCGGCCAAAAATCCTTCGTTTCGGTTGGCCATTTGGCCGAAAAAGTGAACAAGGTAGGTTGGAACGAGAGTTTAGAAGGTTGGAAACACTTACCCCGAAAACGCCTATTAAACATATGTGTAACGACTTCTGAAGTGTTAGTGATGTCATTTCCACTAGCTAAAGTGTCACCCACGGCCAGAGAGTACAGGTAGACGGCATCATACACAAATGACGCGTACCACGAAGGCTATCAGTGAAACGTAACGTAAATCAGTTAATCCGTACTCACTCAATCATTCGCATATTTATTCGTCTGTTCGTTCATACATTGATTCATTAAGTCAGTCAGTAAGCCAGTCAGTCAGTCAGTAAGACAGTCAGGTCGTCAGTTAGTCAGTCAGTCAGACAGTCAGTCAGCCAGTCAGTCAGTCAGTCAGTCAGTAAGACAGTCGGGCAGTCAGTTAGTCAGTCAGACAGTCTGAGAATCAGACAGTCAGTCAGTCTGTCAGACAGACAGTCAATCAGCCAGTCAGTCATTCAGTCAGTCAGAAAGGCAGGCAGGCAGTCAGCCAGCTTGCTGGTCGTCGGTCAATCAGTTGTTAAGTAGGTTTGTCGATCAGTCAATCAATCAGACTATCACGTAACGAGAATTAACGCACACCGGGTATACAAGCAACAAATTTATTAAGCAAGAATAGGTTCAAAACATCGCTAAACTTTACCTCTGGATGCAAGTTTCTTTTGATGGAAGGTTCTAACTGATTTTCGGCCATTTCTTTATACTTCTTTTTAAAATCGTCAGAAAGTTCAGGTCGATAAACGCTAAGATCTATAATGCCGTTCAGTACATTCGGAAAGGTTGAGTCTTTTCCCTCGTTTCCAGTCCACTGACCATCTTTATAAAACACGTCCGTATTCAGGTCTAATGTTACAAAGGCGTAATCTCCATTTGTCATGTCAAGACTTCTAGCGACCTTCATTATGGCAAGGACTTCGTTGATATAACATAGAATAAGGAACACTGGCAGAAAACGGTAAAAACTAATTATAATTATATCTACACAGTGGGGAAATCAAAGCATTGACATTTGCAACTGAGAAAGTGTGTCTTCGTGCATTCGTAACATAGGCAAACAAACAATAAAGAACATAAAAAATTTTATTAACCAACAAGCCCAGCCTAATGGACTAAATAAAATAAGCAAAGATCGGGTCAATAAAAGTTGTTAGGGCAAACATTTTCTTCACAGGGGCTTTTTTTGTTTAAAACATGTAGCAAAAGCGAGATGAACTGGTAGACAAGTTTCAGAAGTTTGCAAACAAGTTATACGATTCCTTGTTCAATGTTTTCCAACTTAGTTCAAATAAACAATAGCTGCCTTACTGTATATTAGACTTTATACTTTAAACTTCTGAATGAAAATGGATCTTGACGACAGTGAATAGTAAGCTTACCACGTGTGAAATCCTTCCCCTTGGTCAAAACTCTCTCAAATTGCGGGAGTTTGTTATCGTAAGTCTCGAACAAGGAGACTTTTAATGTAGATTCTACTGTGCTTCGTATTTTGCCAGCCATCGTCTTCCATTCAACTTCAGATGAGCTTAAAATAGCGATAGTTGTCCAGTTAAACGCTTTTAAAATCTGGAGCACAAACTTTGGAGTATAGCGTTCGTTTCGTCTTGCATACGCTGTTATGGTGCCAAGCGTACTATAAATATATTTGTTGATGAATTTATTTGAAGACGCCGCATAAGTTATGATGGGCTTGTTCCATATCTTCGCGAGCAAAGCCGCTGGTTCGGTGACAACAGAACACGCGGGCCCGATAAAAAGGTCGACGTTTTGAAATCCAACCATTCCTCGAAGGCCTTGTTCAGGTTCGCACGAGCTATCAACAATCTCATACGTTATGTTGTATCCTGACAGCAAGGTAGAATCGTTCATGACATCAGACGTTGCCATGGGTACAGCTGCGGCTATTCGCGTCCCGATTGGCCAGCGCCCTGTCATTGGCAATAATGCACCAACTCGAATTTCTGGTAGTGAAAGACAAAGGAATTCACTGGTTATCCTTGCAATCTGATTGGCTCTCAACGGTGCGATTTATTCACAAATGGCACTATTTTTTGCTGTAAATCGCATCATTTTCTCAGCCAATGATAATGAGACAGTAAAATAAAGCAACCACTCACATCACGTAATCACATGACGTTGACATGACATTGACATGTTTTCAAAATGAGATGTAAACGCGTTTCGGGTTCCGCTTTTGACAAACCGGCCACAGGTTCATCCAATAATGGTACTGACCAAAATGTTGTAGTTTGTATTTAGGCTATTAAACTGTGCGATTTCAAAATGGATGTAATAAAGTGGCAATTGAACTTCGAGTCGTGGAATTTTGGAAGGAAATCATACTTGTGACTTCAAATTGAACTCGCGCTGTGCGCTCGTTCGATTTTGAAATCACGCGTATGTTTTCAGACCAAATTGCACTCCACTGAGTTCAATTACCGGTACCATTATTAATTTATTAAATGGGTGCTGATTAAAGCAAAGATGTTGGGATTCTCACAGGACCTTACATCTTATTTTAAATTAAATGGATTTGTCATACAAAGTTTAGGATTACCTTTGGTTGATACTGAAGGCGTAATCATTTGCAAACTTGGAATCAGCTATTGAACAAAAAGCACAAAGTAATCCTCAGATTGGCGTGTAGTAGCAAAATATGTGTTTAAAGCATAAGTAGAATGCTGTTTTGTTTCTAAACTAAGAAAGCAATACATACAAATAACATAAAGGAATTGCAAAAATTGTTTCTTACCAAGAGAAAGACGAACATCGTAGGTTTTGAATAAAGAAACTTGTCATGCAATCTGAAAGTAAAAAAACAAAATCCCAGATTAAGGACGTTCTCGCGAAAATTTGCTCCTTGATAGTTTTTTTTTTTAACTTGTACTGCGGACATATAATAATTTTCTTGTTTCAAAAATGAAATAAAAATTGGGGGTCACGACTTCGTTTTAGAGATAAGGCGTGTGGAAAACTAGTCTGATTTTGATAAATTGGTGCGCGTAATTCAGCATGGTCTCCAGGGTCTTCAGGTTAAAATATCAAAGATAATTCAACAGAGGCAAACTATCCTAATAATATGTTGTACAAGTGAATCTGTGGCGTTACTTATTTTAAATGTTGCCATCATTTTCACAAACCTTAACATTATCACAAACCTTAGCATTTGAAACTGACGCACAGCTAAACGAAGAGGTCAAATGAACGGAATTCGATAAAGCGTTTTGTAAAATGTTCAAATTTCTACTCGATAGATTTTTTTTTATTTTGTCGCAAATGAATGAATTTTCAAGTATGTTAAGCAAAACGATTGTAATATATGAATAGAGTCAATCGGTCGAGCTTGTCTTTATCTCAACAATGACGTCACCACTTTACATCAGAATGAGTGTCTTTAAGAGAAAATGATGTGGTGTTATATAATATGGACTAGTTGTGGTAGTTGATTGTGTTTTTAACAGGAAAATGCATCACTTTCAGGTATTTGTGATCAATCTGTTGGCGAGACGATGCAAATTTTTCTATACCAGTAGCATATAAGCTTTTGTCGATACTGAATAGTCCTTTGTGTGTTTTTTTAAACAAGAAAGAAGGTAGTTATATATCTGTCCACATAGAACCTGGCAACATGCCCAATGTGATCAAATAACCATATTGTCTTGTATTTTCGGAAATTCGTCCTGACTGACATTGTTTTTCTACCCTGAGGCAAAAAAATATCCCCTTTTTCTAGTAAAACGGGAGAAATACAGCTAATTGGGCTTCGCCAAACAAAGTAAAAGAACAAACAAATTCGTAAAAGACAGCTGCATGTTGCTCATACAATATACCGCGTCAAAGATTCTGTGGAAACCTTATCGTGAGTAGGCTGTATTAAACCACCGGATAATTCAAATGGAAAATTGAACAAGCAAAGCCGACAGGCAAGACGTTTATGTGTTAAAGAATAAATTTAGAATTTTTACCATTGAAATATGACAGTGCGTTTAATTAAGCTACGCTGAAATATAACATAACCACGAGAAAATGTATTAATTTTTGCAAAGCCATCTTTAACATCAAACACAACAATATAATTGGGCGGTCTATACAGCTTCTAGAAACCGCAGGACAATACGAATTTCATTAACATACTGTGCATTCACATTTAAAGAGAGAGATATGGAGTGAGATACTGAGAATATCTACCATACATATAGCAAAATAAGTCCAGTATTTTATAGTCGGGGAACTTAAAATTAGGAATTCTAAAATGAGTTATTCGCGTTATGTTATTTCTCAACCTGCGATTAGTCTGAAAACTTTGCGTGCCGGTAATGGAGGCCACATGAATTATGAAAAAGAACATTTCTGAAAATCGCAGCTGAAAAATGATCAATTTCTTAATAGACCTCTTGAGCAGAAAAACTGGGAAAACGTTTGAAACTTTCCGTAGTGAGAAGCAAATCTCTTAATGAACGACGCTGTTTTGTTCAGATATGTAAAGGATTGAACGCTAACGAGATTCAAATTCCTTATGATAAGCATCACAAAGTGTCCTCACTGATAAAAAGGCACCAAAACACACACAATTCTGTCAAATATGAAGTAATATGAAAATGTCAGATAACCCTACCAAATATGAAGTACTAATTGAACAATACTTGCGTTCAATCCTGGAGATAAGTGGTTTTGTTACACATGGTAACTTTATGCATTTATGCATGGTGAATGAAGCGAACAAAGCGCAAAACTGCGAATTCTTACTTTTCTGTTCCCTAAACATTACAAAAGTTTGTTCGAATAAATTGTACGGATATTGAAATAAATTTAGCTTCTCTCGACGAGAATGAAATCGACTACGCGATGACTGTAAATAAAAGGAATAAGAGCATAATTAATATTTCATTAATCCTCTCTTCCCTCGGGGTTGTTGAAAATTTTTATCTATTTTCAATTTTTATGGCATACAGACCTGCCGAACATACATCAATATTTGGGCTTACCTTGAGGTTCATGCAGAAATCACGTAGTGCAGACAATATATTTCTGGGCGGAGAAAATACAAGAAATAGAATTTAAATGATTACTATTCTCGTGACATTTACCTGTTCGTTTCATTAAGAAACAGCCCGCAGCAACCTTTTGCTTTTGTTTCTAAAGCTGACATGCAGTTAATTTATATAATTTGCATAGTATGGTTTAACCTTAAAGTAGATGACTGGTTTTAAGGATTGAGGCAATGAAGAAAGAAGAGATCGGTTAACTTGATGTGGGTATTCTCAAAATATGATATTTACATAAAAATGACAAGTTTCATTACTTTAGAACTTACAGATAACAAAAGCAGTGGAGTATTCGATAAGAATGCTTGATCAACCCACTTAAACGTTGTCAACGGGAGCTTTCCAGTATATTATGAATATTATCCTACGCTAAACTTGTTGGTCTAGGTCATGTGGTAATATCCATTTAGAAAAGAGCCCAAAGGAAATACACGCGCTGATTGGTTTAAAATCGTGTTTCTTTCACTCGCAAGACAATGGCCCACAATGCAATCATTGGGTAATTTATGTAAAAGATAATGTGGCTTTGCCGGTTTTTCTTCCGTTTGATTTTGCTATTTTACTTTTTAGAGATCTTGTATCACGCGTACATCAACAAAAAAAAACTATAAGTCGCGAACTTGAAAAAAAAGTTAATCAAGAGACAAGATTGACTGGATATGTTAACCCTTTCACTACCATATTTTTCACAAAAATCTCGTTTTTTAACCCTGAAATCCGATTTTTGGTTGTCACGACGCTGAATGGGCCTTGAGATTGCTAAGAAAGGGATTGTTTACCAAC
>Ga0126337_10002148_pt1 | contig 12387 bp, 13 predicted proteins | sample DipCmetagenome_FD_92527 | JGI IMG/M metagenome (GOLD analysis project Ga0126337, IMG submission 92527) | Coral microbial communities from La Bocana,Puerto Morelos, Mexico - Diploria C A metagenome | ecosystem: Host-associated > Invertebrates > Cnidaria > Coral | place: La Bocana,Puerto Morelos... | reverse complement strand
AGGTGAAAGGAAGATCATTTTCCTTTCTTATTATGGGGGATTTGTAGGTTCCATATTAATCTTCCAGGGTGTTTTTGGGCTTTCTTGAATCTTACAAGGAATAATCAAATTGAGATATCTAACTTTTGATCCAATACTTAGTTTAGATTGTAATCCTATATAGGTAGATTTGGTTGTAGTTTAGATTTCGATAGCAATTGAACCTAAGGAATGAACATTTCCTCAAACTTTGTACTTTCAATGATTGAATTATAGAATACTTTCTGAAATTACGACGACTTTTTAACATACTATAAGCTTGGATTTGTTTTTGGGGTGATTTTTGTACGGATTGTACCATGGGATCACCATTAAACCACCATTTGGGAGAATAGTACTGGAACTTTTTTCCAAGCATCGAAGAGTTGCAAATCCAAGATTTGTTTTTCGGGTTTTTTCGTCCATCAAAAACTCTGCCGGCTCCGGGAGAAGTCTTTCCCAACCAAACGGTTGCGTAGTGTGGAACAATCACGACAGTGTTTGGAAATATATATATACCTAGGCCTTCTGCAGACAGTAATTTCTGTCCGTTCCCAAAAGGACAGTTAAAGTGTCCGTTCCTGAAAGTTTCGTCCGAGCATGTTTTTTTCGTCCGAGGCTGTTTTCTCAACATGTATATAACATCACATATCAACACATTGGATAAAACCTGAATTAGTTTGAAAACTTCAAATCTTGAAGATGGTTGGGGGCCATGGCCATTTCAATCCAGAACTACTCCATTCACTTTAACCTCATTTATCAATCTAAAATAATCTAAACATTGAAACTCAAGCATCTCTAAGACATGTACCTTCATCACCCATCACCCTTCCAAGTTTCACCATTTCCTTTTTGGATCTGTTGGAGCTCTCGAAGGAGGTGACAATCCAGCGGTGGACATGGGACAGGGAAGGGTCATGAGTTTTTGGTTAGAAATTTAGAATGTTTTGGGGCAGTTTTTGGCATCAATAGCAAAGAAATGGCCGTTCAGTAGCGGAGCTTATCAAAAGAACAATCACTAGTAACGTCAACATCCATCAACTCTTTTTTTTGACCCGCTTTCCCTTCCACACTTTAACATTTCTGCGTACCTTTAGCAAGCACGTGATTTTCAGGAAATAGCGCTCAATCACACGAAGATTGCACAAGCGGAAGCCAACTCTTCTGCTAAGTCGACTGATACGACCTAGGAAATCTTCGTTCATCTCGCAAGCCATGCTTTGAGGGCTTAAAAGGAGTGTGGAGCCACGCAATAAATCTTGTTTCAGTTGAAATGCAAGATGATGAAGCCCATGGTGTTTCGGTTTTTGAATAAAAGCTCGAATGTGCAACCCAACTGCCGCCCTTCCTAGGACTGCATACCCTCTAAGTACCGTCATCGCTCGGACATAGAAAATGACTGCGCATTGCCTGGGTAACCACAAGCGGTGCGTGTGGAGCATTCGCAGTGCCAAGCATTCATCGACCACTTGGAGCATGTTTTTCAGCAAAACAGTATGGCCTTGAACCGGCGGATTTTGGATATACAGTTTTAGGGTGAAGCTTAGCCATTGTAAAAGTAAAACTGAGTCGCTGCCTTTACAATTCGCCCACGGTGCGCTCACCAACGATTTCATGTTGAAGAAAGCTTTGGAAAATTTTCTCAAACCAGGTGATTTCCCTTGTGCTCGACACCACATAGCAAAATAGCTGTGGCTCCGTTGAAATCTGTCATCGATATTGGTTGTGCTCCCTGGGTAGTCCATGAATCCGAGACGAAGTAAAAGGATAAGACAACCTCCTATGATGTCGCGGGCCACACCAAGCTTCACAATGTGAAATATATCTCCTTGTAATATTCTTTCAGGGCATTGCCGATCATAGGGGACCAAACTAAAAGGTGGTGGATCCTCCAATGGCCATGGTCTTTCTTGATACAATGACTCTTCCCACGCAGGGTTTTCTGAATAGTCTTCAAAGCCATAGTGTGGCCCGCCAGCCTTGCAATGGTGGCAGATCTCAATGTCGTTACCCAAATTTGAATATGAACGGGTCAATCGCATGGCTTTCTTGTGGAAGTCCATGTCTCCCTTGATACCAATCACTGCTCCAAAATATTGAGATCCATCGGGCAACGTTACTCCTTCATGGAATAATCTGTGAAAGTTGGTTGCTAATTTTGTCATGAGTTCGTCTATAATGTGTGGGTGCTTTTTGTACAGCCATCCACCCACCCCAAATAGAAGCCAATGCGACAAATAGCTGTGACCTTTGTAGTTGGTCATTTGTTTCTTAGCAACCCTCAAAACTTCCTGTGACAAAGTGTTTGCATCAGTGCCATAAGAAGGGATACAACTACGCTTTTCCAAATCAGACTTGCACGAACAGGAAGTTGTAGCCGTAGGGTCATCTAGAGATCCAATTGGAGATTCCATTGAAACAACCATGAAATTGGTTCTTTTCACACCACGTCCTTCATCCCCGTGGATGACTAATGGAACTACTTTGTGCAATCGACCCTGATGTTTGGAGAATACTTCGTGACCTGGGTGGCTTTGATGATAGCAATGCCAAAATGCCGAAAAGTTCTCAGCTGGTCCCCCATCCCATCCACATAAAAGACTGGGGCAATCAGCCATCCAATGTAGAACCCAGTCTTCAGGGTTGACATGGTATGTTGTCAAAGCTTGATGATCTGGTACTTGGGTGTGGTGTTCCATGGTTTGAATAGGAATTGGGAGGAAATATCCTAAATCACCAAAAACACGATGCATGTCCCTGGTTGAATTCTTTCCATCTGGCTTGGCCAGATTTCCATGGACTGCTTTCATCGACCGATCTGCGCTCACAGCCGTGGCCTGAGCATGAGCTATGGAGAGGGAGTGAGTCGAGGGGGAGTACAACTATTAATTATGAACGTATGAAGAAATAAAGTAGAAGCAACTTGAGGTTCCAACCCCATCACCCATTGAATCTGCCAAGTGGTTTACGAAGGTATCGGAAACTCCACATGTTGAGACCCGACCTGGCGTTTCCAGAGATATCGATTCTGGCGTTATATTTTTCCCGACCAAAAAAATCGCGGTGAAAATCAAACTTGAGCATTTTTTTGTCTCGATTGTCTTGATTCTTGACCCCAATATCGCTCAGCAATGATGTATGCCATGTTAATTGGTCAAGTTGGTATACCAACTGTGTTGATGATTGGCAAGACCAAACGAGCAGGACTAATGCTGCTTCGGTCTCAAAAAAAGTTTGGCTTCTCAACAAATTTTATGAGGACAACATAGGACAACAATCTTGAACAAAGTGACTTTAATCAATAGTGAGAATTTCTGTTCCTATGCTGTTTACTCCCAAATACTTCCAACTAATGTCAAGATAACGCGTGAAAATATCACAGAAGCCTGGCCAAACAAATTTGCGACTCAAGCATCGCACTTAGGCTTGATTGCCGCCTTTGCTTTGGCTTTGGATTTGGCAGCCGTTTTGGCTGCAGCAGCTTTGGGTTGCTCAGATTTCGCCGGTTTGCCCTCTTTGGGGCCCTTCGGGGCCACGGGGGCTCTTGACCTGCCGTTTGTGGCTGGATGGTTTTATTTTGTAACATTTCTAATGATGGGCCACTATAAATGTTACAGTCATAATTCTAGATGACCTTAGCCCCGAACCTTGCAAAATGAAGAAGTGCCATAGCTTCTGCAAGCCTTGGTTCTGTTATGTGTTGTTTATCTTATTTGGTGGATCATACATGCTTATCGCGAAAAAGGAAATATGAGGCATTGGCCGTTTCTTGGCCTTCTCCAATTCCGCCCCAATGTTTTGTTGCTGCCTGTAGGATGGATCAAGGTTTGATATTAGAGGTTTATGGTGTGAGTCGTTGTTTTTATTCAGGAACTTGACTGCGGTTCTTCAGGATTCCGAATTTGTAAAATTAACATCTTAAAATCTCACTTTGGTCAAGGAAAACAATGGTGTTTTCAGCCAAAAGCATTTAAGAACAATTGTATTTCAATTGTATGTCATGGAGGTGGTCATACCATATATTATATATTTAAAAAATATATATCCCTATGTTGCGGTGGGCTCATCAACTTGTCAACCATAATTGCATTGAAAAATCATCCTGGGGAAAATGATTTTCTTCAATAAACAATTGAAGTTGAAATCTTTTCAGAAACATGGGTATCAAAAGGGAAGCACGAACAACAAAACACCTTGGGTTCTTCATTATCGATCTTCATTGGTATTTGATTGAACGGTGGCAACGAGTCTTTTAGACATCTAATTGAAATCAAAGATGCTCATCAGTGAAGCCTTCCAACATCCCAATACCATGAAACTCAATCAGCTTGGCATCATCTTCGCCAATCAGGTCCACGGTCTGCTGGAGCTTATCCTTCATCCTTGGACATGCAGCGAGGCCGTGTGCGATGATGGATTTCAGGAAGGGTTAAGTGGAACAGGCATTACCAAAACAAAACCCGCTTACCTCACCTAACTTCAAAAGAAACATGCAGGTTTCAAAGTCCAGTTGCTTCTGCTGCAGAGATGTCAATGTGGGAGCAGTAAGAAAGAGTTGTAGAACAGGATCTATCTTTGCTAAGTGTTTCTGCAATGCCTGGCAAGCTTTGGGGATGACTACCGAAGGTGCCATGTCCCCCTCAACCATGGGGAAGTTTAACCTCTTCAGCTCCTTCTTCACTTCCTCACTCTCCTCGGCCACAGGTTTGGTGTCCTTTTCCTGGACATCACCGGTGGAGAGACCTGCGCCGTATTGTGCAAGGAGAAGCTGATGGGAGATGGAAGATTATGGAAGGGAACTTTTTGTGCAAAAATACCGAGCGTTCCAAATTGAAAGTGCATCATTTGATATCTTTTGATTTGATATCTTTTGATTTAATATCTTTTGGTGTATTACTGCAACTGAAAAAAACTAGACTCAAAGCATGATATGGCCTGGCTTGTGATCAGCCTTTGCATCTTCCATGAACCCCCAAGTCAATTCTTCAGGGCTATGACCCTCCTCCTGATCGGTTTCCTCATCCCACTCTTTGATTTCCTGGGAAATATGCCGCTTGATCCTCCTCAGCTTTGGGGGTGATTGGGAATCCAGAAGAGGGAATGCAGTATATAGAAATTGATTGTTGAATTCTGGCCCAAGAAAACTAAAGCAGCAAAGTGGCTTGAGAGTGCCACGGGAATGAACTTCAGTCCAATACATTTTGCCCTCACCATACTTCGACATCCTCCAGAGGCCCCAAACATTTGAATTTCTCCACTAAAAAGGGAAAACAGACTACAGTACTAGTTGCAATGAAACAATGAATGTCCAGACCAGCCTCACCAACTGGGGACGGGCTTCACAATACCGCTGAACCCCACGAATTTTGGACCTGGGCAGTCCGTAAAGTCTTAGGCTTGAACATGGATCTGCAAAGTAAAAACTGAACTGTCTAATAGCGGGCTATTACTTCTAGGAACTCAGAGAATTTGAGCTGCTCCATGTCAGCAATAGTCAACCACTCCCCCTCGACTTCCGTCATCTCCTCCGAAATCCTTTCCGTGATGGCTTTGCAACGTTTCACGAACTTGTCCTGTAAGGGCAAGCTGAGGGAAAGAAGATTCCAACATGGTATACCCGAGTCAGCTCATGCAAAACATGTACCTAATCACTTTATGTTTGTGGTAGATAGCATTCAATGGTATCTAAATTGAAAAACACATCCTGAAATACAAAAACTCGATAATCAAAGCGTGGTGAAGATTTACATCTTCTTCAGTATAACTACCAACAATCAACCTTGGAGATGTTTTCCTACTACAGCTTCCTAGATTTAATATCACCGAAACGATCTTTCCTTGCACCAAAAAATGATGTTAAAAAAGCGTATATTATACAACACTGTTTTGAGAGGAGACTTTTTCAACATAAACCCGGTCCGTATTGTAACCAACTTTCTCAAACATGGCATATAGCTCTTGACGACCAGAACCCTTTGCATCACTCCATGCGTCATTCCAACGATCATCAAGTTGACTAGTACCATCAGCACGTTTTTGAAAGACTCTTCGAAGACGATTGTAGACAGCCCGTGCAGTCAAAACAGGGGGTGGGGTAGAGTTAACTTCAAACTCATCATCTACCCTTGGTCGTTTCACACCAGAACCACCAGTGCCACTACCAGCAATCCCTTGTTCCGTCTCACCATTCTCACCATCCATCACACCCAAACTAGTAGGTGATTGGGGAGGCAATGATGGTGATGAAATACTCGGTATGATTGCATTCTTTGGGGTGTCAGGATCCGTTCGTTCCACCGACTCCACAGGAGCAACAGGGGCAGGCTCTTGTGGAGGAGATCCCTGCTGGCTAGCTCCACCTGGAATGCGAGTAGTAATGTTGGGATGTGTTGGACCGATTCTTTAGGTAAGAAACATGTATTGAAAAAACATCAGTGGCAACACTTGGAACAGTAAAACAGAGGAACCTGAAGCTTCTTTCATAGAAGGTTGTTCTGGAGCATGTTGTTGACCAATATTCTGTTCCATGACCTTTGCAAGGTCCTGACCAACCCAAAAATAAAAAAACATGTTGGACGAAGAATGAGATCTCAACAGTCAGAGTGGTTAGAGGTACAGAAAGGCTTGAATGCCATCATGTTTCAACATGACAAGTTCAGTTTACAGTACGATATATGTAGAGAGTCAAAAAAACACGGTGCATTCAGCAACATGACACATGCTTTATCATATATTTATAAAATTCAATGGTATTATCGATCTGAGATTCCTGAAGTCTTGCGAGCTCTTCCAACATGGCGTGTTTGTCAGGATCACCGGCGATCGACATATCCACCTCGGAAACCTTGTCTAGCCCTCGGGCGAGGGTTTCGCTGGACCAAGCTTTGCTTGGAAACATTCTTTCAAATTTCAAACTACCTATGACAAGCCCTGCAGCCGAGATTTTCTGAAAGGGAAGGAATGTGGTTGCTGCAAATCAAGTATTTCTCATCATTAATTTGAACTTTTGAAAATCTGAAATGAAAATCCTGAAAAACAAGGTTTCGGGTATTTTCGTCCGAATCACGAGTGTTTTCGTCCGAATCACGGGTGTTTTCGTCCGAGAAAAAAACCAAAAAAAACACATAGCCTCGAAATTGAAACACTTGAAACACAGTAGCACATTCAGCAAAAGGGAAAAAAGACCGTTCGCTTTATTTTCCATGTCTAGAAACACGGTGCTTCATGTCATCGCCACAACCTGTCAGTGGCATCAAATTATTGTTTCTTTTCGAAACAGTGGTGAATTGATCGATTCATCGGCCATTTTTCAAGGGCCAAACAAAAGGGGCCGGTAGGCATCAGGTAAACACAACTTCTTAGAACCACGAACGTATCGATATATAGTCCAAACTTCACCATCGTCCCATGGGTCACCCACGGGCATCTCCAGTAGCGTTTGGAGAACATTCGGGGTTGTCACCTGGCAGGATGTGAGGCTGTCAGGAAAGTCACTATGTTTTTCAAAGGTGGTATAGTTTGTTCAAAGTTCTTGGAAAGAACAAACCATCCTATGGAAAAAAAGCACCTCCTTCACATGGGGCTTGCTGGCAAGGAAATCGTTCTTGTGCTGAAGAATCTTCCCAACAAAGCGAGCAGGATACAATCTTAGATGGAACAAGGACACAAAGAGGCAAGCTTCTAAGGACATACCCTATTAATAAAAGCTAAAAACCAAACAACACAAAACAACAATAAAACAGTATCAGTCTAGCTTTCGCTAAGTGGCTGAGTGTTTTTCAATTGCGATCCATTTCCTTTGTATCGATCCCGTCCAGATTTATCCTTGTACTTGATGGCCGTTTGAACCAATGACTTGTGTTTCCCCTTTTTAATTGGCCCAAGATCCAAAACGGATATCGCCCTAGAGGTGGACCACACCAGTGTTCGTTTCAAACACATATGCCCAAAGTGTTTCATCCATAGCGCCTGCTTGTAGAAACCTGAGGTGGAGTCAGCAGTGGCCCATGCGAGGACTCTTGGGAAGTGGCTCTACCATGCTCTACCAACAATATCGAAGTGTCAATTTTTATATTGAAAAAAAGACATTTCTCAAAGTTAAAGAATTATGGTACTATACAAGTGCAGCCAGTTGACTGATGCCTCTGCTTTTCAACAAGCTGACAACATGTTGGAACCGGTGATGATAATTGAGAAGGGATGAGATCGGGTTCTCTATCAATGGTACACCACCTGCAGCAATAGTCAGAAGTGTAAGCAGCATAGACCTCTCAGGGTAAAAATGGACAGTTCGATTTTTTCAAGATTCATAACGAGTGTTCCTTCCTATCCCAAAACAAATCATGAAACAACCATTGCCTGGACACACCTTTGTTTGCTTTGTAGACTGCTACGGATATGGGGCATCCCTCTGGCAAGAAAACAGAACGATGTGTAGATCCCCGAGAAATGGATACAAATGTCGAACAGCAAATGCCCATCAGCAGCAGGAAATCCTCCCACCGAGCTTCAAGAATCAAGGCAATAGCCAACCTGGGATGCACGGAGCAAATGATTGGGAATGTGGTTTGAGTTGAGGTGGCATCAGAAATAAAAACAAACCAAAAGTAAGAAGTTCTCCTAGGAAGTTAGGGGACGTAAAGCCTCCCGAAGTATTGATGTCCATGCAATTGTTCCGTTTTCGATTGTCACCTTCAGGGTCATAAGCCTTATCAACCGCTGCACATGATTGACCAAGTTCCGAGGCAAGTCTTGCTAACCTCCTCTCTCCAGCGTATAACTCTATGATTTGGTACTGACTCTTTGTCACGTCAACCAAGCTGAGATAGCCAACCAAGAGAACAACGGTAATGAATACCTGGGCACACCCATCAATTCCTAAAAATTGAAACAAACGTATTAGATTTTGGATGGGCTTTTTGAAGTTGCTGGCTTCTCTCAAATCAAAACTAGTTTTTGAATAAGGTACTTTTGGGGCACCTAGCCAAATCAATCTGCGAAGGATGCAGTCAAGCTTGGACGGCAAAGGGGGCATGGCATCATCACCCCGAGCACCATCCATGATGCTTCAAATGATTCAAGGAGCTGCCAGCCAAAATTCTGAAGTAGAATTAAAGTTCAAAAACCTCAAATTCAATCTTTCCAATCGCAACGAACCCTACATTCTCCCTACATTCAAACTCGGCAGGTGGACTTTGATCTGGATGGTTTTCCACCAGGCCATGCCTCACATACGGGCCGAGGTTCCGCGGAACTCGTCTTGCCATGTACCTGGAAGTCGGGGTAGTCACAACTAAGAATGAGGTGTTGGGATAACATTCGAATGAAGAATTGCTAGCGTTGACCAAAGGACTAGCTGCAATGTTTTCTCGCTTCACGGAAGGTCAGTCCCAGCAGGGAATGTCACTAGCTGCCAGGTTTTGAGATCAACTTCTGATCCATGTTCGAAAGATAATTGTTTAATGTCGCTTGCTAGCACATTTTGGAAGGCCAAGCCATCAGGCGGGTGAATGATTGATCAATTGAATCATTTCATGCCAAATATGTTACGAAGTCAATGATAAAAAACAAGCTCTTAAAGCTGTCTAGCTAAAGAAGATGAAAGTCGTTTAGAAAAAAGTCAGTTACCCCACTCACCCGATTCTCGGCATCAAAAGCGCCGACTAGGCAAGCAGAACCCCAAATGAGCCACCAGACAAAGCAGCTCAAACCATTGAACCTTGGATTGGAAAGGGTGGCCAGAGAACATGGTCGGGGGTGGGAATTAAACTTCATTCCCAAGTCCAAACAATTTGTGGGAATAGACAAAACCTTGATGAAAGATTACGTTTATACAAGTAGCTCTTGACTTTCTCTAGCTCCAAGAAGGAAGCAACAAGGCCATTATAGAATGCAACCAAGTCCGGGATATCGTTGTTCTCCTTTTGCTTGGACACGCAAAAGTTCCACCACACCACCTGCAAAAGATAAAAACGAAGTGGGGCCAAGTGATAGAATTACAGTAAAGGCAGGGTTGACTGGAACAAACCATAGACAAACATATTTTCCAACGTTTCAAGTTTTACCTTTAAAGGGATTAAAGGGAAACCTGGCCTCAAGCACAGAAGGATAATTGAGTTTATCCTTGATGCTGCTGTTAAAGACCCCCTTGCATGCATCAAAGCGAGCAGCTGGCCCATCCCTAGATGGTCGGTTGCGGCCAGCAAAAGTCTTCTTCCCAGTCTGGGTCTTGTTAGGTTCTTCAGGTTGGATCTCGTCAGGTCGAGGTTGGGAAGGAGGCACTGGGTCAACAGGTGGAACTTGTTCTTCTTCAACTTGTTGAACTGGATCAGGGGTTTCCTGAACATCATCAGCGCCATTTCTCTTTCGGCCTTTGCTCTTGGCCTTCGCCTTAGCTGCAGCTTTCTTCTCTTGTTCTTTCCTTTTCTTTTCTGTTTTTTCAGCTTCTTTCTTTTCTTTCTTGGCCATGGCAATCTTCTTCTTTTTCTCGGCCTTTTCTTTTGTCTTCTGTTTCTTGGCTGCAGCTTTCTTTTCTGCCTTTTCTTTTGTCTTCTGTTTCTTGGCTGCAGCTTTCGCTGCAGCCCGTTCTTTTGTCTTCTGTTTCTTGGCTTCAGCTTTCTCTTTGCTGGTTGGTTCTTCTTCAACATCTTCGGGCTTCTCTTTCAGTTTTCTCTTCCTCTGGTTTTGAATGGCTACCTTCTCTTTCATTTGATCTTTTCGTGTCATCTCTGCCTCTGCATGGAAAAGGTCTTCTGGTGGAATCTTGTTTTTCGGATCATCTTTTTCGTCTTCAACTTCAACTACTTCCACAGTTTCTTTGGCCCCGCCAGAAACTGCATCTAAAGGTGGAGTGGAAACTGGAGTAGCTACATGTCCACCCCCCGTAGGTACTTCGTTCCCAGTCATACTCAAAGTGGGCTCTTGGCAAACCATGTCGGCAAATTTTTCGGGTGGTTGGCTATCCGCAGGAACTTCAAGAGGGGGATTCTGTCGAAATTCATGAGCCGCTGGGGACAACTCCATAGGTAAGGTCTCAAACTGATCCATCACCCCCTTTTGCTGCATGGGCCGAGCACAAGTCTTGACCTCTTGCAAGGCGAGCCTGTTCCTGAGATGCTAGAAACGCAGGTATGGGAAGATATCATTTTATTAGGTCTTTTTCTATGGATCCCTGGGACTAGGCCTACAGAAAACCCAAAAGAAAATGTACCAGATAAAAACTGTTTAAATTGCCAAATGGGCTTAGGCTCTTGATTGCTTCCATTCGCGCTTTCAAAAGATCCAAATCCTTCTGGGTATATTGTTGTGGTGGAGCCAAAGCTTCAAAGGGCACTTGAGGGGAAACTGATCCTGGAGTCTCAACCTCATCACCCTTTGGGCTATCTTCCTTTGATGTCTCAACCATTGGGTAGCGGGGCTGAGCATCAGTCCACTGAGGATCTTTACGTAGATCAGGGTCTTCGGGGGAATCAATCATAGTGTCTGCAAGAACTTGGGTTTCAACACACTGCGAATCAGATAGTGCCGCTACGGGTTCAGCTAAATTCTCAGTGTTAACCCCAAGTCCAGCAGCTAGCTCTTGGGTACCATAAGCATCATCTAAACATTCCTCAGGTCCAGTATGTTCATCAGTTTCATCAGGTGTTGTTTCGTGTTCACCCTCCAAGCTGGTTTGGGACCCCGTTTTGGATCGCGGTTGCCAATGCTCAGTCATGATGTCAAAGAGATGTTGGATAATCGGATCCTTAGTGCTAGCGATAAAGGCTAAAGTCAACAAGAAGAACTTGGATGATAGGGGAAAAACCCGGAAACCAAATAAAATCAAAAGATATTTCACTAAGTTTGTCAGAATACTCTACGGACTGACCCATTGTGCTTGTGGTTCATGTGGGTGATGAAACCTCTGATCGATACAGCATCACAATTCACCTTGATCTTGTCAGCTGGCGTCGAAAGAAGTGTACGAAATTGCTCCACCTGATGGGCAGAAGGTCTAGTAAGTATAATGATGATCAACTATTTCCAAAACCCTTGTCATGAGAAACCCCCCAAACAACTTTGGAAAAATGTGGGTTGAGTTTTGGACACCCTGGCCTCTAACCGAACTTGGTCAATATTCAATGTCTTTGCAGATGGTACTTGAGGGCACCAGTGTCTTAAGCAATGCTCTACGACTTTTGAATTGAAGGCTACCGTCTCGAAAGTTATGACACCAGTTTTTTTGGGTGAAGGCCAGGAAAGAAGTGACCCATTCTGAAGAGCCTTGCCACGAATGATCGGATCCCCCTCCCAAAGCTTTGCCAGCCCTTGCAAGGAAGTTCCTTCTATCGGCGCTTCTTCATCGCAACTTGCAGCTTCATCGAGCTT
>Ga0126337_10002147_pt1 | contig 12387 bp, 8 predicted proteins | sample DipCmetagenome_FD_92527 | JGI IMG/M metagenome (GOLD analysis project Ga0126337, IMG submission 92527) | Coral microbial communities from La Bocana,Puerto Morelos, Mexico - Diploria C A metagenome | ecosystem: Host-associated > Invertebrates > Cnidaria > Coral | place: La Bocana,Puerto Morelos... | reverse complement strand
GCTGTAACAGATCCCGAGTACTCTAGGAGTCTGACAAACTCCGTCGCTGCAAGCGTGTTTCCCTCTGGTTCGTTGTGACAAGGATAACAACTTAGGCGACCCAAAAGCTGTTATCACAATATAACAACCTACTTGATCTTGCTTGGTGAAACAGGATTTTTTTATTTTTTGGCATTAAAATGGCATATTTTTGCCAGCAGGTCCTTATACCACCAGGTTTTGACACGCGAGTTTTTAGTGTAACATAAATCCGGAAGGATGACTAACAGCCTTAGTCATCGCTGTCTTGACTAGTGAAACGGTTACCGCACAGTATATTTCATCTTGTATGCAGGGTTGTTACGGCCTATTGTTGGATACTTAAACTCTCTGATAACTATGTGAGACAAGGCCAATACAGTATTATTAACCATTTCAGTGTTCTGCTTACAGAGAAGAAGAAGGGTAAATTAACAAATTATTCATAATTATTTTCAATCATTGGTCATAAAATTATAACTTCCAAAATAATTAGCCTATTTAAACATAATACATCACCTCATTAGATCACGAGTTCTTAAAGTTTTGAAGACATTGCATCATTTCTTCTTTTTAAATTAAGCTTACAGCAATTTTAATAGTATAGCTGTTCAATTTCCAGTACGTAAGCCATGGATATTTCATGAATGGAAATGACGGCATGTAAAATAAAAATGGTGGCATGTATCACTTTAAAAGTCAATGTTGGAGGATTCATTGCTTTCCAGTAAATAGAAACGTAAACCACACACGTTTTGTTACGTTACCTACACCGCTTTCTTCTCAGCCCGATTGAAATAAAAGAATGATTTCATACAGTAGACAGCTCAACTTTTCAATTCTTTTCCTATCCTTTTCAGGATAAATCGTGCGCGACATCATCCAAAGGAATTTAACATTTCAGCATTGAACGATGACCGCGTCGTAGTCATCGCTTAAAAAGACGGGATATGTTCGTTCGTTCCCACGGCCTTTTGGCTTGCCAGGAAAGACGAATCAAAAAAAGGAAAACAATCAAGAACCTCTCCTTACAGCAGCAACAACTCCTAACAATTGAAGAACTTGAGAAAACGATTTTAGTACAATAATATGACGTGAAGGAAACTGCTTTCCTCAACAACGCTTTGTGTGACCAGTCAAAAACAGATACAGACAATTACCGGTCATAATCCCTGGGGTTATACAGCTTTGTAAGGGGTTTTGGATGGGCTAATAAATGGGGTTGCGTTTGGGGAGAGGTGGGGGTGCCTATAACAGGACAAAAATTTCGAACTAAGATGCTGAACTGGACATCCAGCAGCGTAAACGAAGCATCCTCATATATTGGCAAATACCGGCGAGGAAAAATGAAGGAAGACTTATATACGGCAAGAGGGGATATAACCGGAATAGTTTTTTTTTGCATGCACATAGTTAGGCCTATAACAGGGGTAGGCTTATAAACCAAATTTTTTCGATATTCGATGATCACGCAATTATGGCATTCAACAAGAGCAAACGTTAATAAACATTCACCAAAAGTCCTTTGTGCTGGTAACCTAACGGTCAACAAGGTAACTTAAGAGATTTTCAGATCTTCAATTCCCCAGTAAGTGAAATTGAATCAATAAGTGAGATAATCCAGGCAATAGATACAACTAAAAGAAAATAAGAAGAAAAGTTGAAATCAGTCTTTTAATGGCAGCAAATACTCAGCAAAGAATGTTTTGTCTTATACACTTCCCTGTTTTCGCGAAAGGCGAAAGAAATATAAATATAAATATCTAGACAAACCGTGATGACAGATAGGTAACACAAGAGTCGGTAAAAGGAATAAGCAATTAATAGGTTACACTAAAGGTGAATCTGCGTCAGGCTTCCTGCAGCTCTTTTCTGAAACAAGCAGTAAAGGAAGAAGAAAGTGCTGTTCTGTCCGAATGAGCAGCCGAACAACAACAGAGTGAGTGTGACTAATAATGAAACTTTGGAATACCATGCTACGCTTGTCTACAGTTGTTTGCTTGCTTTTATGTTCTACAGGCTTCTAGTTATATTGGCACTGTTCCATTGAAAACGTGACTCGCAACAAATTGCCTTTGAACGATTTAAAAAGGTATGTAAACATTTCTGTGACTTTACAATGAAAGAGCTCTTTAAACCGCCTACTTCTTAATGCTAGCGATAAACTGAATGAAATCTTTTTTATGTCAAACGTTAAAGTCTTTTGAATTTGACTCAACCATTTTTGACCAACGGGGATTTTCTAAAACAATATTTTCTTAATTTCTTTGGATGTAAGAGTTTTATGAGTGACGAATGGGAATGGCTCATTTTGGCGTCAGTTTTCTTTTTCGCTGTTGCTGTACAAGACCCTTCTGACAATTGTCCAACGTTTTCTCCGTCCTAATATGTGTGGACAAGGATGCATGTCAATCGAGGCAACCATGTTCATTACATATGACAAAGCTTATAAACAAATCAGTTTTGTCCAGGTTTATGAATCTTCGAAACTATATGAAATCGTAAGGTGTTCTTCTGTGACTCGTCTGCAACCGCTGGAAACATTCGGGTGATGTTCGAGAAACTTTGAAAACCTTGAAAAGTGTTTGAAACTTTATATAAATCTTCGGCTATCTTTGGAAGGCTTGGGTGAAATTTAACAACCTTGAAATACCTTTTTGTTTCTCCGTATAATAAACTTCGGAACACTTGCAGTACATCTTTTACAATTGTGTTACACTCACGACAGGCGTTTACTTATATTGTTTTGAGTCACTCATCAGTTAGACGCAAAACAATGTTGAAGACACAAATGATCATCGTAGTTATGGATTCAACAAACAGCTACAAAAAACAAAGCCTAGAAAAATCAGGCTCGAATCCATGACTTTTGAGCATAACAGTTTTGCCGCACTAGTATCGCAGCTGTCATTTGCTGGTTTGGAATCCCGTCCAAGCCTGTTTTGTTTTGTTTTCTCAAGGTATAATTTCACAGCTGCCTAAGTTATGTACATACCTGCAAGGCTCATTCATAAGCCCCAGCTGTGAAGCTAGTTCCAAAACCGCGTTAGGTTTGTGTCGTGATTTAAGAATACCAAGCAAAACAAAACGTGACACTTGTTTGAAAAAAACGTAAAATCCTACTGCGAAAGAAGAATTGCCATGGATACTGGCATGCAATATTGTTCTCTGCAAATTCATATATGAATTTCATATATTTGAACTGCGGAGAAAGATATGACGACATAGTTGGTCACTCCGGTTATGTACTCAACTTAAAGCAGCTGCGAAATTCAACCTTGAAGAAAAAATCAGGCCTGAACGGGATTCGAAACCCATGACCTCTGCGATACCAAGTGCAGTGCTCTACCAACTGAGCTCTTAAGCCAGCTGGGAGCTAGTCACATTGTTGATTCGTAAGTTCGTAGATGGTGAAGAATGCAAATGATTATGTTCCGGAATATCATATATTTCAACTGCGAAGAAAGATATGAAGACATAGGAATGGGTCGCACTAGAACGAATTTTGTTTGTTTTGCCAAAACTTGGATTAAAATTGGAGCTTTTCCTAATGCGACCCCTACAAGCAAAATTTGGAAAAACTGTCAGTGGACCAAAAAGATCAAAGACGCCGTAGTGTATGGGTGGGGCAGGCAGACTTTTCCAAAATCTCCCAAAGAAAACAAAAATTCATTGAACATGTCAACTGCGTGTTTATTTAAAAATTGATGCACAGTATGCCTTCACGGGAAAGCGCACGAAAACCAAGTGAATATTGTGGAATAGTGTGGTCGTAGTGATGTACTTCAAACCAAGATTCAGCAGGGCGAGAAAGTGTCCACGATTCATCAGGGCGAGAAGTGTCCAATAATATGAATGGCCTCTCATCATTCTTTAACGTAGTCTACGTCTTCTTGAGGTACGAGATCAAAGACAGCGAAAGCGCAAAGAGAACCACAATTATTCTTTCAGTTTACGTTTTGACTGAGGTCGTGGCGGCAACGAAAAACAAAACATTTCATCATTGTTTACAAAAGTGTCTTATCATTGTTTAGACAAAGCTTTATGTGCGCCCGGAAAACGAGCCAAAAAAAAATTGGTCCGATATTTTTGGGTCTTTGCCGACCCAAAAAAATTCGTACTAATGCGATCACAGTTATATACACAACTTAAACAGCTGTGAAATAGAACCCTGTATTTGTTAGTTCGTGATTTATCCGTAGATGGTGAAGAATGCAGACTTTGATTTCACCGCTGCTTAAGTTGTGTACAAGGAGTAGAATATTAGCAGCCATTCATGACAATAAAGTCCTGAAATGTGAAAATCTCATGAGCAACCACTTCAACACATCGATGGCAATTACATTTCTGAACCAATCGTACGCGTTTTATATTACCATGTTATAATGTCGTCTTTCTTGTAGGCAAGACTTCTTACGTAACAACATTGATCAGTGTTCAATAGTTCAATGGTCAAATCGCGTTTATAAATGTTCACTTGAGATCTCCTTTCAAGTGAAACAGTCTTGTAAACGTCAACTTTCTTGAAATTTACAAACGCAACCCTGACGTTCCTCGCTCCAGCCGTGACTTGACGACACGGCACGAGATTTGCATGTATCGTTTGGATCCTTTCAGCAGACTGGCGCATTCCTGGGGTCTTTACGCTATTCTCCTGGCTCTGCGAAAAATGCTTGGAAATAACTTTGAAGTGGGAAGAGGGAAGAGCATCTTGAGACAGTCTGTGCACCATCACTCCTTTTGACCATTGTACCCTTTTTCTCCTCCACGACAAAAGGCTTTAGATTGAAGAGGATTCTCAACATGCTGTGTCTGAGTTTACTCACAAGTACAACTTCGCCTGGCTTAATCTCTCTTTCTTAAACGTGTTCCTAGAGATCAGCATAGATTTTCATTTGTCTACCTTAGCATAGCATCTCTCTGAGCGATGCTGGCTAATGAATCTTGGGACGTAAATTGCGGTTGCTTACACTGAGTAAGCGGTTACTCTGGTATTGTGGTCTTGAGCTTCCTGTTGTTTTACAGTTTATATGGGGACACATTGGTGGCAGGGTAAGGTGTTGCAGAATGTTGACGTTAGAACTCGTACAATTCTTGCTTCCAATTTTTACCTTCTATGTGGGCGGTTCTGGTGGATTTCTCGAGGGTATAATTGCCCTCGCAGGGTTTTGGCCCAGAGGCCAAAACCCGAGGAGGCACCCTAGGAGTCCCCGGGTGTATACATACAAGGAAAAAGAATATTTGTTGAAAAAGTAAGAAATGTGTTTGTAATGGGTGAAGCGTTCTCGATTTGACGAAACTAGGCGCGCACGGTCGTCTCGGGTAATATTTTAGCAAGCGCGCACGGTGGTGTCGGGTACTTGCAACCACGAGGTCGCGTTTCGTCACCCTCCTTTTCTAGCAGCCTCTTGCAGCATTTGACATGATTTGAAGGTCTTGCATCTACGAGTTTGCGTTTGTTTCGTCGCCTTCGAGCTTCGCCATCTTCTAGTAGCATCTTGCAGCATTTCAAGGTCAATAAAGGGCTTCAAACGTTAATTTCTCAGCAGTTGTATTCGCAATCTTTGTATTCATTACACATCCAATAAACAGGATATCAAAAGCGGGGCAGCTATAGTAAACACTATTTCTAGTATAGTTTTATTCTGTTTTTGAATCCAAGGTAGTTAAATTAATGACCATTAAATGGGGGGCCATTAAGGCTTTTCATAACATCAGCTATTGAATCTTGTTTGGAGAACGCAGCTCAGTTCTGCTCTGCCCTACTTCTGGAAAGGGGCTAAATTCGTCTGTTACCACCGCAACGTAATTCCAAAATGGGAATGGCCTAGCAAGACCGTCTGCAAAATCCCTCTGAGGTACACTACTAAGTGAGGATTCGAAGCGGCTCTGGTGGTGGCGATTTGGGCTGAAGCGGCTTTTCACGAAAGACAGGTTTTTTCCTCTCTTATTTAGAAGCCTGTCGATATTTTGGAACCATACCTTGTGAATAACTACTTTATCTTTACAATTCCCTGGTCACCTCCAAGTACCGTGCACGTTACAGCTTTTGTTCCGAGATTACACGATAGGAGAATGTAATTTCCCACGTTACCGATTTTTCACACTTTCCTCAGGGTCTCGTGCTGCTTAAGATACATTAAGGGTAGTTTTTTTATTTGTTTCTCGTATCTGACGTAGTACAGGTTCTCATTTTCAGATCCAATAGTTGTAATTTGCAAGGATTCGGATGATGTTGTAAAACGGAATACATCATCAGATAACTGACTGACCTATCCTCAATACACTCTTCACATTGTTGTCTCGTGTTAGTGTAGTCAAAATATTCTGTTTATTTTCAACACTAGCCCACTGAACACAGAGTCATTCCTTGCGCTTTTTGTATTCTATACTCTACTACTTTTTTTGTTTGCAGCTTGCATTTTTGCATCTTGTTTGGTTACTTTTTTAATTTCTCCGGCTACGGCATCCGTGCATACATAGTTGACATAATCCTCAGACGAATCTTTTTATTCTGGTGCTTTTTATTCTGGTGCCGCCGACCGGTTAGCTCAGTTGGTAGAGCGTCGGACTACCGAGCGAGAGATCTCGGGTTCGAGCCCCACACCGGACCAACACTCAGGGTCTCTCTAGGCTAGCAAAGTTACTGTCACGGGTCACCCTCATTAAATAAAGTCTCCCTCTCTCTGTGAGCCTGGGATGTCGGCGCGTGAAATCAGCAGGAAACTGAGAACCATAAACATATGAATTAACATAACGAATTTTTCAAATGACCACCAAGCCCAAACGGTCTTAGTAAGAAGAAATCAGGGTTGGAATATATAACAAATCAACTCATTCAATGCCCTATTTTGTCTCCACTTCACAACGAATGAACACACAACTGATAGGCAAATAAGTTTATTTAGGGAGGGCCTGGCAAGAACCAACCCGAACACGAGTACCTGTACATGAATAAGAAATCTACACAACTCATTGAATTACTGTTCGTTGACGGGTATAAACTCCTATCGCCGACCACTTGTGTAATCTGTCCTTGTGGATTCTTCAGTAGAGTTCATCGTAAATGCGAATACAATATGTATGTGACAAGCATATTACATACACACGTAGAAAGCGCATGAACATAACGCAAACTAAACTTTGGACCAAACTATCCTATGTATACAAATGTAACGTGATTAAAGTTACAGTTTGTCCACAACTTTGGACCTATCCCTATATAACACATCGACCCAGTTGGGCTGGGGTGTCCACTACTTAGGACAAAAAACCCGTACATAAACATTTCACGCCAGTTAGTTTGGGGTGTCCACTACTTTGGACAAAAAAACCCGTACATAAACATATCACGCCAGTTAGGCTGGGGTGTCCACTACTTTGGACATAAACCCCGTACATAAACATATCACGCCAGTTAGGCTGGGGTGTCCACCACTTTGGACAAAAAAAACCCGTACATAAACATATCACGCCAGTTAGGCTGGGGTGTCCACCACTTTGGACAAAAAAAACCCGTACATAAACATATCATGCCAGTTAGGCTGGGGTGTCCACTATGGACAAAAAAAATGTACAAGGAAAGAACAGTCATACAGAAGAGGATAATAATGATAACGGAGCTGAGCAACCGCTTACAATAGAAGTGCGATTAGAACGGAGGCCAGAAAAAACCTGCTATAAAAAACCCCTTGGCTCATGCTCCAGCAATTGGTAGCCTTTCCTACGGAGGCTTTACAAAGGTAAGCGTGTCGATAGTGCAGTAAAAATACCCGAAAAACGTAAAAGAAAAAATTAAATGGAACTCTGAACAGGGTTGATTCAGAGGCCTAGATGACTACCACGTGCTACACTCCCTCTTATATACCTTTCCCTTTCTACCCAGCATGCACCGGCCTGGAGCCCAGGCCACGTTATTCCCGTGCCGGCAAAATAGTTATTTTGGCCTTCTTCTCGAGCTCATTCGTCAGAAATAACATTGTTCTTCTCGTTCCCATTTCCAACGCATACCCTATCGTGTTAGCAGGCGAAATGGCGTTGTTGTCAACAATTGAGTTTGGATATTACTGTAGAGAAATAAGCACCCCAAAAGCAGCAATTCATTAAGTCTCTCCGCCACCGCAACTTATTCATATATTCTTCAATGTTAACAAAAAAGATGAAAGTAGTAAAGATGTAGTCTTACGTGTTGTACAAGAATTTGTTTTAAGTGTACGTTTGTCACATGAATGTGTGTGATGAAATGGACCAGGGACCAGGGAGAGGCTACCTTGCGTAGTAGTCGCTTCCTTTCCATTTTCTAGACGGCAAGATCGAGCAAGCAAGCGGGCAAACGAGCGCTCATGGTGTGAGCCAACAATGGGGAGAAATGGGGAGAAATGGGGAAGGGGTGCAAATGAACGCATGCTGCTCAAGCTAGGGAGATGCAAACGTTGGTTTAGGAACAGCTGCACAAACTCTTTTAGACACTGCCAGACTGCTCGCTACGATGTTTACTATTTTAATGGCTTATTAAAGCAATTTTTGCATTTCAATTTTTTCGTAACAATCGGCTGGGATTTCTTGATGATCGAAGCATTTTAAAGCAAACTTAACCTCAGACTTTCCTGGTGAGAACCAACGAACTAACATCCGTTTTGCAAGTTTGGTACATCTGCAGAAGGCCAAAGCCGATAAATCTGTACTTGCATCATTTGAAATATTGTGAGACTAATCAAAACAAATTAAAACTCGACCAGTGTAGACCACGTGTAGGGCATTTCACGTCAGTACCAGATCTACTGCTGCAAAATAGACGGGCTCAGCTGGAGCCAGTTTCAAGAAATAGTGGCAATTATCTCGACATTTTGATGAAGGAAATCTTATTAATTTTTTGTTTCTCCATCATGATACATTATAGATCTCTCCTCTCCAAAGCCCGAGTAGTAACTGGCCTCCTGTTGTTTTTCTGCGTATTGTTTTGAACCAAAATCTGCATAATTTTCGACTGTGACTCGTTTTCAACTGCAATTTACATGCGAGCACGAGAGCAGAACAATCTCACCGAAACCTTTATCCATGCTTAGGGTAAAGAGCACTTGTCTGATTCAATTTTAAAATGGAAGCGCTAAAGCCGTGTTTTCTACTGTAAACAAGACAGTTGCTTGGTAACTAAAAGCTGTGACCGGAATGTCCCCTTTTTCAGAGCAAGACACGCAACTTAAACGGAACGTCATATGATTCTTATTTTGTGTTTATTCCAATAAAACGCAGTTTATCAAGCTAACACGGAGTGCTTACATGATCTAATTTATATTGGACATGCAAAGCGTAAAAATATTCGATGTTAACCTATGCGACTGGATGTATTATTTATTATCAGCAAAAGCTGTTGCATATATTTTACCATACCGTCAATCAGATCGCCACAAAGAAATAAAGCGAAACGACACAGACGCTGTTCACGGCAAATCATAATGCCCAACTGAGCTTTTTCCTTTTGAAGAGTTTTTGTTTACACGATGATCTCAATTGTGCCATTTCGAAAGCGTAGTTCCGTATAAATATGGAAATTATCAAAACTACAGAAGAAGCAAGGCTCTCATTAATTTAAATAGTACATTAACCATAGCAAGTGAAAAGTACTCATTATGAGTGATCTCAGTTAGTATTTCTTGTACACATCGACTATGAGCTAATATCCTTTTGTTGGAAAAGCACTGGTGCTGACTGAATACTTACGACGAAAAAGAATAATGAAAGAAAAACTTTTGATGAAATGTTTCGTTTTACTATTATTACTGATATATTATCTCTCTCTTCATATTTTCCGTTTGTCTCGCGATATAGTCGCGTGTGTGTAGATCGCCAAGTTTCGACTGCATACTGCTAGTCTTCTTTAGGCGATGAGGTCGATTGGTCGACTGGTCGACTGGTCGACTGGATCGCAACCTTTCTTTCGAAATCTTCTGGAAACCGTTTACCCTGGACATCGAAGGCACAAGGAACCAAGTGTTTATAATAATTACAAGACAAGTAGATTCGCTTGTAAAAGCCTTCTAAGCAAATTTACCTGGTGTAAAAACAGTTTCATTAAGGAGCTTTAGATGTTTTAACGGTGATTTCCTTGTCTATATGTACAATGCCAGTTCCTCAGTTTTTAAAAGCTGTTATGAACCCCAGGCAAGCACTTCCCTTAAGGACTGGCGAAACCTTTTACTGACGATAGAATATATCAATGGGTTACATGAAGAATTGAGAAGATAAAAGAAGAAACAAATTCTAAACATCACGTGGGAGTATTTTTGGAACACCGGGTTATTAGAATAGAACAGAGAAACTACACGGAACAAGCTTAGAGGGAAAACTGTGATAGCGAAGAGAACAACCACTGGAGTCATGATTTGCTTGAACCTCTTGCGGCGTGCTCTCATGAGCCCCATTCTACAGTTTTTAAAAGTTCCACTACCATTGTGATAATCCATTTCCAGGAAAAATGATTCGCTCCTGTACAACTTTCGCTTTATGGTAAAATAAGTCACAGAGATCAAGGACAACGGAATGACATAAGTAAATAGAGACATGGCAATGCTGTAGATAAAGCGAAGGTCACGTTTGGGCCAAACTGCTGAGCATTTGGGTTTTTCGTCAGTGGGCTGATAGAAGTCATAAACAAGGAGGAGTGGAAGCGAAATCGCTAGAAAGGAAAAGAGCCAGATGGTAGTACAAACGATTCTTGGCACTGTCAATGATCTGGGAGGTAGCCGAAGAACATTGGCCGCAAAAATGCGACGCCTGTCTACGGCTATGGCGGCAATTGACCAAATGGACACACCAAAAAAGATGTCGGTTAGCGGAAAAATATAACGACATGTGAATTTTCCAAGAGGCCAGTAAGTGAACTGTTCTCTGACTATACCCAGTGGAAAAGATGTAAGAAGCGTTGCCAAGTCCCCGATCGCCACATTCCTGATATACGTATTGGTGGGAGCGGTGTTAAGCTTGCGGTGTTTTGTAATAGCAAAGCAAACGGCGAAGTTTCCGATGATGCCAACAAGAGCTATGAAGGATTCAACAGTAAGTCGAACAATTTTGAACCAGTTCGGCTCCATAACGATGTCGACTGCTTGAGTCTGCTGTACGACGGTGGTGTTGTTGAAAGACATCATGTGCTCGGAATAACAAACTTGTGTTTCGATCAGACTATAGCTGAGGGCATGCAGTAAGTAGGTAAACAATTATATCAACACACTGGATATCAAAGTAAACTCGTTCTACAAATAAGAGGTTTATCAACCCCACAAAAATGTTGACTCCGGGGTAAGGGAAATCCTTTGATTCGGCGTACGTCATGTAATAAGGGTTTGGTATGGAAATACCAAGCATATAAAGTAGTTTTGCTGTTAAACGTGTATAACGTAATAACGTAACGAATATTAATGTAATAGCTCAACAGATTTAAAAGTGTTATTTTTTCATATCGGTAGAATGAAGAAGGAAAATATTTTTTTGTACTTCTCGACTAACTAAGCATATTTATTGTATGGATATTCAAGAAACACCCAAGTCTAAGACACCTAATATTGTTTCCATTATAAAAGCACCTAAGGCAGTAGTCACCTAAACAGAGTCTTGAATGTAATCGGAAATGTTTATTCAATATGATAGCCATTTCAACAAAATGCAAAGATATAGCACGCGGCATGCTTCTCAAGAAGATGTTAATTTCTGTGTTGAAAACAATGCTGTTGAAAGAAACACTATCCATGTCCGTAACCATAATGACATCGATATCCTTAGTTGTGAAATTAAAAATAGTATTACCGACTACTGGGGCGAAGAAGAGATAAAATGTTACGAGGAAGAAGAAAAGTCCCGGCGATATTTCATCAATATCTACATAACGTTGTTGGTGTTGAACAGTGAATGTTGACTGCTTACAGTGGTTGGTGTTATTAGCTACAACAAGCTAGTTTTCAGGCATGCCGCTTAAACTGAACGAGAGAAATAGGCTTCTCAAACTCATTTATTATTCATATTGTTATCAGCCTACCAGAACGCCCCATTCTGGTCAGGTGGATGAGTTTAGAAACCCAATGAAAAACGAGTTGAAAACCACACGAGTTTAGAAACGATTTCAAACCCATGTGTAAAATGTTACTTAATCTGCATATTCATAACGCAAGACGAAAACATTGACATCAACAAATTTATTTAATCATGCATTTCAAAGTTCATACATGAAATTAAGCTTATTTGCTTTTAACGTTGAATGTGACGTTGCAGTTACTAAAGTCACCAAAAACAGAAAGCTGTATCCTTCACTAAACAACAACAACAACACTACGGCACCTTTTGTCCGATGCATCGAGGTGATTAAAATCCAAGTTT
>Ga0126337_10002144_pt1 | contig 12389 bp, 14 predicted proteins | sample DipCmetagenome_FD_92527 | JGI IMG/M metagenome (GOLD analysis project Ga0126337, IMG submission 92527) | Coral microbial communities from La Bocana,Puerto Morelos, Mexico - Diploria C A metagenome | ecosystem: Host-associated > Invertebrates > Cnidaria > Coral | place: La Bocana,Puerto Morelos... | reverse complement strand
GAAAAACGTGCTTGGGACGCGCGTGCGAAAAAGCAGAACCCCAGCAAGTTTTGTGCCCAAGCCATTGCGAAACTGCAGCCTGAAAAATCCCGAAACGTTGCTTTTGGAACCCACTAAAAAGACCTTTGGAACCCATAAAAAACAATGCTTTGGTAACCATTGCAGGCAGCCTTCAAGAAAAGCATGCGCGCGGTGCCTTTGGCGAAGCGGTTCCGACAGGCTCACACAGCGAAAGAAGTCCCATGGAGGGGCGCCATCGTCAAGTCCCCCACCGTTCGACCACAATCTTCTGCAACAACTTTCTAGGCGCGCTCCCCCTCACAGCGACGAGGGGTCGGCGGATATTGATGCAGTTAGGCCTCTAGGTAGCACATGGATTGCCGAGGAAAAGCTTCATCGTCTATTGCTACTATTTTTTTCGGACCGTTTTGCAAGTGCATGCTCATGGAGGTAATCTGTCCATCTTGCTTGATGACGCCGCTTTCCTTCGGTTCAATGTGAGTGTTTCACCACGTTGCACTTTTCTGTTTCGAAACAGGCAAGGGCAGGTGACAGTGCAGAAATTTCCTCAAATTTTCAGCTATCGTGCACACTCTTTCAGTGTTCACACTTCAAAGTAAACAGTTAGAAACGACTTCCAAAAATCATATTTTCATCTATTATGGACATTCTTTTGGTCTTGACATCCACCTACCTGAAAATATCAACTTGTTCGTCTTTTGAGCATGCCTTTTGAAGTTGGCCAGCCGGTGTTGTGCCTTGGCCACATTAGCTGTGCTAATGCTTCCCTCGAGCGGACCACATTTCTGCATCAAGAGCTGTAGGCAATATTCATGTTCTCTGGGATCCATAGCCTCTGTACTTGAAGCTACGCAAACCATGTGTCTCATTCATGTTCTTCTTTCAACCCATGCTCGCTCCCAGTGTTTCTACACATACCCATTCTTTCTTTTTGAAAGTTACACAAGCTTCTTCATTTCTGTCCTACTTCAGACAGTGTCACTTTTGGGGAGGAGCTACTAGGTCCACGTTTGCATGCTTTTTCTTTTCCCTTGTCTCTGGCCCCCATTCCGGCCTTCCATATGAATATGCTCCATGCCAACTTGCAGGTTTGATCATCCGGGCAACACAAATGGCACAGTCGTCACCTACATACGTGACATTGTCTATGTGAACGGGGAAACATTTATCGTTGCTTGTCTCAGCACATCCTCTGCCCGAACAAAAAATTGCATTCTTGTTTCAGTATGCATCCACATGCTGTTTAACATGCGCCATGAGGTCGTTGGACGGCGTTTAGATTTTCCAAGACTTTTGGCTGTTTCTGGTCTGCTTTCATCCACAGGTTCCAGCCTGGAGCGTCACTCAAAAGCGGTACACGCTGGATGACGTTGGCTTCTCAGTCTGATGATCACTTCACAAGCACCTGGACAACAGTGTACTGAACGTCGACTTCTTACCCAGACACGTGCACAGTGAAATAGAATAAGACCATGCAAGACACATGACGTGTCAGTATGCAATACCATGTTTGCAGTCTTGACAAGGCAGCAACAGCGTTCCTTGACGCAATAAGGATTCAACAGTATTTTTAACCAAGAGTTTCTTGGCACGTACGTGAATAGCATGTTTCCACTCTTGGGTAGAAATCCGCAGCGTTCATGCACACAACAAGGAAGCAACAATCTCGCTGAGGCAGAACGCATCATGCTGCCTTTGACTGATGCGGAGCTCGACACGGCATCCAGGCTTCGGACTGGGAGATGTGTTTTCTCTTCCTGCCTTTCTTCAGGCGCTAACCGCATTCTCCCATACTGACCCTTGTAAGGTTTAATTCCTCGCAGCACTTTTGGTTAAATTCTTTTTCCTTTCCTTGTCTCGTATTGGACGGTCTGTTGTACCTACTTCACGCACACAGTCCGATCATCTGCATTGCCCTGCAGGACGGGCAGTTTGCATAGCGTTGAACTCTGCATGGGAATGAAGCTGCGGCTCGGCAGCTGGCTGCTCCAGAAGGCGCCGAAGGTCACGGTCCATCTGCATAGTTCTCCCCAGCCACAGTAGCTTGGCGAGCTCGATGTTTACTCAGCACTCGCATTCCTTTCCTTTCCCCGGTTGCCGTTTTTGGCGTTTCAGTTGTTGATGCATAGTTCTGGCTGCATTCTACTCGTGTCATCCCTGGGACTTAGGACCTCTCCGTTCCATCATTGCGAAACTGCCCGCCAAGCTCCTGGGCCACGAACTTTTTACGCCATTGATTTTCTTCCACTTTGGGGACGCAGTCGAATTATATTTATATATTCCCTGGGGAAATTTTACTGCAGAATGGGTGATGTCAGAGGTAGTGCATAGAAATGCCCTTGATAATTGCCACCTTTTGCGCATTCTCTAGCTCTGCCATTTTGTCGAAAACTATGATGTTGGTTGAGAGGGGGTATTGAATATTTTTTACGGTGAAGGATTGTTTGTGTATGTCTGGACCATTCATTTTGTAAGGATCTCAGTGTTGAACATCAATCTGGTGGGTGCGTGGGAACATTGCATTTGGACTGGACTGGGATGAGGTAGTTTGTTTCAAGAGCATGCAGATCAGATCAAGACAATCTAAGCAGACATAGGCATTTATAGACATGTGTCTAAAGACAGCATTTTGTAGGATTTTGTACGGGGCTTCAAATGACAAGAATCATGTTGTTTTTCACCTCAGTCAAGCTCGGGTCCTCTATAAACCAAACATTTTCTTAACTTTACGGGTCTGAAAAATGATGTTGGCCGCTACCATTTTGTAGACACTGCCGTCTTGTGAGACGTCCATTTGCACCAAAGCCATTTTGTAAGAGAATTCTTGGTAGTTGGTGGACCCATTTTGTGGAAGGCAGTTGGTTGTGCTTCACCATTTTGTAGCGATTTGCAAGGCCGGTTTTGTAGAAGGGGAATTGGTGACCCGATGCCTATAGTCATTTTGCAAACTAGATGGCTACAGGCGTGAGATGATTTGAGCCGTTTTGCGTTTCGACGGCTATGTGCTTGGATTGCCAGAAAATGCCGTGCTATCCCACGGTGTGATATGACTTTCCTCCATTTTGCCGTTCCGTTGGGTGCCGTGACACAGTCCACGCGACGTAATTCCAACGACCTGGCGGTTCTACCTTCACAAAAATTTCCTTTTTCCCGAAAGCTCCAACGACCTGGCGGTTCTACCTTCACAAAAATTTCCGTTTTCCCGAAAGCTCCGCGAAAGGGTCCTTCTAAAGAACAGTATTAACCACCAACATGCTGAGACAATAGCTGACCACCAACCCCTGACCACAGCAATCTGATGAGACAATAGCTGACCACCAACCCCTGACCACAGCAAGCTGACCACCAACCCCTGACCACTGATGAGAACATAGCTGACCACCAACCCCTGACCACAGCAATCTGATGAGACAATATAGCTGACCACCAACCCCTGCCAACAGCAAGCTGACCTGTGTTTTCTGTCTTTGTTTTCTTCTTATTACTCCGTGCTACAAAGTACTACTCCAGTACTACTCCGTTCTACTAGCAGCAGTGACAGTAGCAACTCCTCATGCACTGAGGATGAAAAAGAAGCCACATGAAAAAGAAATGTGAGTGCTCATGTATACAATACATTTGAACGATACACCCCACATCCTGAAAACGCCGAAAGTTGACAAAGCGGTGGAAAGTTTCAAATGCTGGGTGGCATTAAGAGTTGACAAAGGTTTCGACAGCAGCTCATATATATGCATCATCGTAATACCACCATTCAAAACATGAGATGCTACCCACAGGGACGGCTTCTGTCAAGGATTGGAAGCGCTACGGTGAACCCACCGATACCTGGAGTGCTTCTTGGAATGGCAAGGTGGTTGGTGTGAGAAATGTTTCCTCAACACCACCGAGCTCAAGTCATCCTGTTTTTGGCGCACGTTTTTGGTCAAGTAGTTAGTAGTGAACTTCATTCTGGCATTGCAGCAGATTGGCCCATACACTGTGCCCAAGATTGGGACGTCTGCCATTGGTTTTCATCCACTTTCGCGACTACCTTCACAAATATTTTCCTTTGTCTTCGTACAATATATTTATTCTCTTACGTGCATGCTTGTCTACCACAGAAACTATTAGATCTGTCTTCCTATTATATACATGAATATGCTGGTAGTTCTCTACTTGCTTCTGACGGATCCAGTTTCCTGCATCAGTTGCAAAGTCTCACACAAGGTTACCGACACGCTCATGTGGACCCACCCAGGATTGGAAGGCAAACGCTGCTTGGAGCCGGGACGACATGGATGCTTGGCGTGATTCTGTGCTGCGCACACACCCACTGATGTCCAAATCCAAGTCAATGACTGTGTTTTCCACATGCTACACACGCATACGACTAGTCAAACCGAGCCATATATGCATCGTCGTACTACCACCATGCAAAATGAGATGATACCCACACGAACGGATTGCGTCAAGGATTGGAAGCGGTACGGTGAAGCCACCGATGCCTGGAGTGCTTCTTGGACTGGCATGGTCGTATAGGTGGAAAACATGTTTTACAACGAAGTTTCAACACCACCGAGCTCAAGTCAGGTTGTTTTTGGCAGCAGTTTTTGGTCAAGTAGTCAGTCGTGCAACTTCCTTCTGGCATTAATGCAGCAGATTGGCCCTATTTTCCCGGCATGGGTAGCTCTTTCCAATTTATTTTCACACTCTGACCATGTGCACTTTGTCGCATCATAGAGGCAATTACACTCCGTTATCCGGGCGGTGGCCCCATGCGTACCAACTGGCAGGAATAACTAGTGCGTCTTTTTAGACTCGCTGCAAGGGGTCCAATAACGAATATACTCCCTTGAGCCCAGACACTTCAAACACAAGTAGACACCTGACTCTTCACAAAACTGTCCTTGCCCATAAACAGCCTCGAGTCATTACCGAACACTTTCATTACCCACCCAGGATTGGAAGGCAACCGCAGCTTGGAGCAGGGAAGAGACGGATGCTTGGCGTGCTTACGTGCTGCTCATGCACCGACTGATGTCTAACTCACAGTGGGCGACTGTGTTTTCCACATGATACACGCATAAGACGAGTGAAACCGAGCCATGTATGTATCGTCGCACTACCGCCAGTCATGACAGGGAGGGAAGCATTTAGACTTCCACTCACCATGTGCCCTTTTTCCATCACAGAGGCAATTATCATAATTATATTTCTGTCCTTATCCGAGCAAAGTCTCATATTTCTATAAATAACTGTATACATATACATGTTGTTTCAACATGCATAGCTTTCCACCTCATGTCAAGGATTCGACGAGCACCATGTCCGGAACGACTAAACCGACCGATGCCTGGCGTGCTTCTTGGACTGGGATAACCGTTGGTGTGAAAAATGCTTTACAACCAAGCCTCAACCCCACCGAGCTGTATCTTAGACATCGACCCTATAGGTCACACTCGCTTTTTTTTCACAGAAGCTACACTGTGTCCAAGATTGGGACGTCTGCCATTGGTTTTCATCCACTTTCGCGGCTACCTTCACAAATCTTTTCCCTTGTCTTCGTACAATATATTTATTCTCTAACGTCCATGTTTGTCTACCACACAAACTATTAGATCTGTCTTCCTATTATATACATTTATATGCTGGTAGTTCTCTACTTGCTTCTGACGGATCTAGTTTCCTGCATCAGTTGCAAAGTCTCACAGAAGGTTACCGACATGCTCACGTCGCTTTCAGTACCCACCCAGGATTGGAAGGCAAACGCTGCTTGGAGCCGCTGGGTCCCAAAATGCCGCCAATTCGCCCGAGGAGAGCTTTTTTTGCTCCTGATGTGTAGTGAAAGCTGTCATTCCATCAGACTTTTTCCGGTTGAATGCCCCATCGACAAATTGTCATTCTTCCGCTCCGCAGTGGGTTTTCTCTTTTCATGTCTTGGAAGGCAAGTGCACATTTGGTGATCGCTGCCGATTTCTGCACGTTGGCAAACGCATCCATGAACAAGATGTGAGGCCACGGCCTGACTGATGTGAGGGATGCACACCTTGAATTTCCAAAACACTGAATTCTGGTGAATGCTGTGAAACCTTCTTCTTTCCTCTTTTCTTGCACCATGACCAGCCTCAACTTGTTTCTGCTTTTCCACTTGGGCTTTGACGCCTTTGCTTTTGACTCAGGCCGGCAGCTCCGCGAAGTCGTGCAGGTTCAGAGGCACGCTGCTCTTGTTGTACGTGAGCCAGCTGTCGATGGTATGTCAGAATTCGTTTTTTTTTCAAAAGGCATAGCAGCTTCCAAAACCTTGATGTTTCGCTTCCATCCGTTTTGTTTCTCAGGGTCTCTTTGGATTATCCTGTGTCTGTGTCAGTCCGTCTAACTCTACAGTTGTGCTTCCCGTGGAATGCCTGTTTGTCCCCAAGGTCATCGCCGCAGGCTGTGCCCTTTTTTGAAATACAAGTTTTACATCCCTTAAGTTGTACCACACACATGATTCGCAGGTCCTGTAATACAAAGTTACAACACTACCCAATTCCTTTGTCCTCGAACTGACTTCGCTTGCCTTCGTGCTGGCGGCCCAGGACCGCTGTCGCCGCCGGGACGTGCCGCTGGCATGTTCGAACATCACTGCAAACACTGACCCTTGCAAAGCCCTCACGAGTCTCACGAGACATTTTTTCAAACGAAACCTCAGGACTAAAAAAATTGGAATCCCTTGCCTCGGATCAGACTTTAAACCCGGAGTGGTACAGATGAGTTTCTGGCAATTTTTCTTCATGGTCAATCTTCCTTTCTCGTGCTGGAACACCTCCTGTATTACAAGTCCTTGTTTTTGCAACTTGCTTCAGGATGATTTGTCGTTTGATGAAATGTCATCACCAGAGATGAAGTAGGCGCTGCAGCTGCCGGTGTGTTGGTTCAAGGGTGGCACATTCTAAGCTTCAGACTTTCGTGTTCCTTTGATATCACAAGATTGCCGTTTTTTTTGGCCTTGCTCACTTGCGCATAGCCTTGGTTGGAGTGTGCGGGTTATCACTTGTTTCGGGTAGAACATATTTTCGGAAAGCCGTTTGGGCCACGCCTTGTTTATCAGATGCATGTGTTTAAACATAGCTCGGATGAGTGTTTCTTTCTTTCTGGTTCGTATTGGATTGTTTCGCGTTGCCCAAGACAATATATCTTCTTCGAGATGCAGACGTGTTTATGACAAGGCTTTTTGCAAGTGTAGAATCATCCTTCACTGATATTTCCTTCTCCTGAAAAGCACCTTCACAAATTCCAATTTTTCTCTCTCCGCATATTTTACATCGTCAAATGTTATAGTGTCGGGAGATATCTCCCGGACTGCCGGTCCCAATTTCACATTGTAAGTTTGCCAATGCCTAGATTTAAATACATACATAAATATTTAAATATATTTACATACGTATACCTTCGGCCTTGTTCGAATCTCTGCGAAGGTGGATCCTACCTTTGTATCGAATCCTGCCGGTGGAGTACTGATGATGCCGCAGATGCCTTTAACTTCTCGATAAGACACAGGTTCCGGCTTTCTTGGCAGCCGGTCGAAAAGTTTGGGTTTGGGTAGGTTTTTAGGGTGGGTTGATGGCTAAGGAATCGAAATTTGAGTGGATTGACATATTATGCCTGAGTTGAGATCAGATGGTGTTAGAAGTTTGCATATTGTTTGTATAGAACTACAGTATACTACCCATAGGATCCGTGTATGGGATATTTACCTACATTTGGTGGATGTTTATGGTAAATGTAAAAAAATCTGCCATGAATGGATCCTATGGGCTATACTTGTTCTAGCTTGTTCTTCATTTTCGAACTATCTTCAGCGTACAGATCGCTGACGATCAAGCTGAACCTTTATCCGCCGATTTGGCGGATGGGAGCTCACATGGAATACGTGCCTGAAATCCGGTTGTTTCGTTGGTTTGTGCAAGCCCAAGCCATTCTTTATGCAAACTATGTTCTGTTAGCCTTTGTTTTTCAAAGGTCCTTCCTTTGAAAGACTGTGGGCATTTGAAGATGGGTTGCTAAACCTCTTGCAGCACTCCACTAACGGCTGGCTAGAAAATCCTTCGCCTTTATTTATGCTAGTTTATTTTTCCAAGAAAACATGAAATAAGACTTACGTCTTCCCCTTTTTTGTCCGCCCCTCTTCAACGTTGCCATGCAGTCTGTAGTTTTTTGGGGTTGTTTTGAAATGAAGAGGGTCAGACTCTTGAATTGATTAGCTCTTACAGTGCTTTAGAGTTTAGAGTCAGTTTGAACATCTTTGCGGAGAATTGATCATATTTATAGGCTTTGTTTATATGTATACATGCATAGACATGTTTCCCATGAAAACCCATGATAAAGACTGAACATAACAAAAAGGGGTGGTATCTAAACCATCCAAAACCAGTGCTGTGGACACCTCCGTATGAAAAGACTTCTGGTCAGAAGTAAGAATTGTTGGGCGATCATTTTTGCATTCTAGGCTGGTTGTTCCGAGGTATCCTTTTATTATTTTGTATTGCTTTTCAGTTTGATAGGCATATTTAAGATAAAACATGATAAAACAACCATCGCTTATCGAGGGTTTCCATTCTATAGAGTTCATGCTTGGTGTACACTCCAGGGTTTCGATTCTATATGGTGACGACATTTAAATATGTGGGGGGCCGGCTTCGGCAATCCCTGGCGGAGGTAGTATGAAATATTTGTTTTTCCGGATGTTTACGTCGCCGGGCCCATTACTTTCTCCACCCGTCGCCCATCCACCCTCCACCTTCCACCTCTAGACCCTCCACCTCCACTCTCCACCTTCCATCCCTCCGTATCCTCCACCCACTATACAACTTCCACCCTTCATCTCCATCTCCCTGTCGAAATGAAGGCCAGGTCGGCGGAAGTGACATGTAAATTTACAGTCGAAATGAAGGCCAGGCGCATTTTACAAGAGAAAACACAACGATTTCTCCGGGGTTGGTGGCGGACTGAGGAGGGGGTGGATATTAATAAGGAAAAAATGGAGAGAGGTGGAGGGGTGGAGAGCTTGAGGTGAAGGGCGTGAGAAGGTGGAAGGTGGAAAGGGTGGAGAGGGAGGAGAGGGTGGAGTTGAGGGTGGTGAGGGTGGAGTGGTGAAGGTGGAGGGTGGAGGGTGGAGGGGTGGAAGGCGTGCAGGGTGGAGAGGTGTGCAGGGTGAAGGTGGAGGGTGTGTAGTGGGTGGAGGTGGAGAGGTGGACGGATGGTGAAAGGGGTAAGGCGTAAGGTAGTGTAAGGTGAAGAGTTGGAGAAGAGGGCGGCCCACGCATATCTACCCGGATGTTTAAAAATCTTGGCGGGCCTTCTCGAAGGTTGTCGGAGGTAGTCTCAAAAATCTTTTTATTATTTAAATAGCCGGATGTTTAAATGCCGGCGCCGTAGGCTCTGCGCTTGATGTGCATGCCAGGGTTTCTATTCCGTAGAGGCCAAGGATGCCTATTAAACTGAAAAGCAATAAAAGTAAGCAGACTCCTGAAGAAATATGTCAAAATATGATACAGTCATTTTAAGATTAGCTAAAAGAAGATGTGAACACAGACTCCTACACAAAACATGCTGCGCAATCCAGGCTGTGCAATTTTTGGTGACTCTGCCAGCAATGGGCCATCGCAAACATGGCCAAGCAGCTGGGGTTTTGAATCTCAGCACCACTACAGATGTTTGTGGGTACAGTTTGCTGCTTCGCCGATTCGGCGTTCCACGATATGTGTTTTTTTTTGAGATTTTACAGAGGATGCGGGAGGGAATCCAAATGAATTCCCGCCCGAAACATCCTGGTGACTGTTGGCAACTCAAGGAAGGTTCATTTCGAAGAGCCTTTTTTGGGATGGTGGGCGGCTTCACACGTCTCCTTGACATAGCTTCCAGAATCCTATAAAAGGACTCAACCTCTCTTTTTCTTGGCGGAATATATATATATATATGTATATATGTAGGAATAGCATGGTGAGTTCTCATTGCCCGCTCACCGATTATCACTTGCTTGCTGAAAAATGTCAGGGAAAGCGTGAACCGAGTGACCTTTTTCACCTCAACCCGCGAAAAGTATAAGATGTCTTAGTTGCAAGAGAAGGTCCAGAAAATTGCAAAAAAAACATATTGGATGGTTTCCAAAGAAACATTGAGATTATTGTTATTTTTTGTTTTTTTTCATGTGATGATGTTGAAAAAAAGTTCGTTTCATGGCTTTTGTTGAAGTTGTTCTTGGACAAAACTTATAGACCTTAAGCCTGAGCTTCCTTCCTACGTTTCGGGAAAAGCCGCTTTGGGTCTGGCAGACGGCACTGGAAAAATTAGACGTTTTTCTAGTGTAAAATGCGCCAGACCTTAATTCGGTTACGTTTTTAGTCGTGAATTTCAACGAAAATGATAGAAACAAAAAAAACAGGTGCTGGTTTCAACTAATCATTTCTTATTTTCAACCCTTCTTGGGGACATGAATCAATTTGACATCAATTTGACTAATATGTTTCAATTCGGTTGAAACAACCAACTACCGAAAAAAGGCGGTGTGTGTCTCAAAAAAACAGGAAATTTCTTCCGAAGTTGTTTTTGATTCAATGCTGGTAGTGTTTAGTTAATATTGCCAAGAATTTTTTGATTTGAATTACATCCAATCCATCATCCCCAAATGAGGAGACACTGTTGATGGTGAAGATGATGTCACCGTAAAGCTGCCATAATCCACGATAAAGTTCCCTGCAGGTTGCTGAGACACACCAAGAGTTTTGGCAGACCCACCCCCGTTCGTCCCACTTGGCTTGCTATCTCCGGTTTTTGTCGCGACTTTTTTTTCGAAAACATGTTTTGTTCATATTCGCATCGATCATCATAATGTTGCGCAATGGCATTTATCGGTAGTTTTGGTGGCAATAGTCACGAGGGCCATGAGATAGCAATCGAGTACTAGTCCCACAAGGGGCGTTGTTGACTCACTTTGGGACGCAGCGTTGTTATTTATCGGAAACCCCGAAGCGGGTCACCCCTGTACTCCTACTGTACGTGTGTGAACAAAAAAGGCCGATATCCAATTGAGCAGTGCAACAACACTGTGCTTGGTTCATGTTGTTTGGTGCATGTCGCGGATGAAGACGAACCATGCATCCACTACCAAGTTACCTTTGAATTCAAAAAAAAGTTGTCAGGACCGCTTCACTTGCGAACCAAACAGTACGGACCACCAACCATTCAAGTTGTCAGTGACAAGGGATCAACTTCACACTCCTCGGCGAGGTTCTTTTAAAGATGTTCCATTGCTGTGAGTATTTTTAGATGGACAGCTGACTGAGCACTCACCGCATCAACAGTTAGATGGCTGGCGTTCAACATTCCCGATCTAAAGGGCTATTAACAGTTGGCGGAAATAGACTTGAAAAGATGCGTTTACATTTTCAGTATGAAGCGAGCCTCATAGTAAATCACGCACTTCACAAGCTAGGCGCTAGCATAGCGCTACCGTGGCGCTAGTAAAAACTATCAATATGCAAAGATCAGTTTTAAACCCTTTCCGAAATTCTTTCGTTGTCTTTTGTATAGCCTGACAAGGCATCCAGTGCTGCTCTTATGGAGCCAAAAGGATGAAATGCAGTCGGAATTTTGCGCTAGCACAGCTTCGCGCTAGCAGACATTGAATTTAGAGCCCTTGGATGGCCACCTACATGTAAAGATCCACGCCAGCCAGCTGTGCGCAGCCTCCTAACCAACTAGTCGGCCAACCAAGCGACGGGTATGTCAAGTCCCCAGACAGAAGCCAGACTAGCGACAGGAATCAATGATCCTGACAGCAGGGACAGCACTGAGAGCAGTGAAGTCAGCAAAAGGTCCGCGCTTCTGCGCCTGCCACACAACATTTATTTTGTTTTAAATTTTGCTACAACCCACGTTTGGTTGATCCACAATGTACTTACAAGCGAACCCCATTGTAAATGTGGTAATACCGCCGAACTCACGAACCAACATCTGCTACTATTAGTACTACTACTACTACTACTACTACTACTACTACTACTAGTACTAGTACTAGTACTACTACTACTACTACTACTACTACTACTACTATCACTACTACTACTACTACTACTACTACTACTACTACTATCACTACTACTACTACTACTACCACTACTACTAGTAGTACTAGTACTAGCACTAGTACTAGTACTACCATTTTTACTATCTTTCAACCTGCTGGCACTAGAACTTGCATGGTTTCTCACATTTTCGTGCCGTTTTCTCTGACGTTTTGCTTTGCATTTTCGCACCGGCAGCCATTTTCTGCATTCTCAAAATTTATCTTTGCTCGCTTTCTTCTTGGTTCCAGCCTCAATTTTTTCGCTTTTATCTTCCCGCTT
>Ga0126337_10002141_pt1 | contig 12394 bp, 15 predicted proteins | sample DipCmetagenome_FD_92527 | JGI IMG/M metagenome (GOLD analysis project Ga0126337, IMG submission 92527) | Coral microbial communities from La Bocana,Puerto Morelos, Mexico - Diploria C A metagenome | ecosystem: Host-associated > Invertebrates > Cnidaria > Coral | place: La Bocana,Puerto Morelos... | reverse complement strand
TTAATTTATTCAATTTCACACCTCTACCATTGGTATAAATTAGTTTTCTTTTAGCACAAATATTTTTAACTTGAAAATGGTGCCAGGATGACACCGAAACGTCGTTGCTCAGTTTTTTCGCTAATTTTTATCGTTAACTGTATTTCCAAATTTAATCTTATAGGAATTAAAAAGGAAAGATTTAATGAAATTAGAATCCACCAACCTTTAAAACCTTTATTCCAGATTATTATCATTTGCTTATCAGAAACTTAACCTTGAGTCGAAATTGTATTTAAGACATTAAACACATAATTGAGTGATCTTACGTCAGTGAGAAGCGATTTCACTTTTGAAACATCAGCCAACTCTTCATAGATCCTGTCAGCCGGATCAGCGCCCATTTTCATGAAATCTCCAAACAGGATAGGATTTGTCTCAAATGTCGTGGATTCCACATTCTAGTCATGACAAGAATATAAATAGTGTTACATCATACAGTTAAACACAGGCTCTTCGTAACCGAGCGTAATATCCACCTGAGCTACTTTTTATTAAAAAGCTTTCAAGGGAAAAAAAAAATAGGAGGCGCGGTGGCCTCATGGTTAGTGCGCTCGTCCCCAGAACGAGTGGTCCGGGTTCAAGCCCTGGCCGGGGACATTGTGTTGTGTTCTTGTGCAAGACACTTAACTATCACAGTGCCTCTCTCCACCCAGGTGTATAAATGGGTACCGGTAAATTGTTGGGGAAACCTAACAAACTGTGGGGGAATGACCTGCGATGGCCTAGCATCCTGTTCAGGGGGAGTAGAAATACTCCTAGCCGCTTCATGCTACAACCGGGGATGAGCTCCGGCAGCTATGGTCCACTAGGATCGAAGGCTTCATTTTTTCAAGGTTGGTTCAACACGATGAAAAGCTTTTAATAAGCTCATGTGAGCTCGCCATAAAGTGCTCGGCTATTTTAATTTTCACTTTTACGTTTTGCCATATTTTTGCGGCAACTTGCTATTTGTTTGCTGTTTTTAGACGTTGATATTTTAAAAGGAAAAAACACAATCCGCGGGATGTTCCTACAGGGGGACCTTTTATTGCAAACCTGCGAGAAGTGTTTCTGTGACATTTCGGACAGTATGGTATTAAAATAACGCTTGTCTTCTTTGTTAATTAGACGATCGTGGAATACTCTCTGTGCTTCGTGACAGAACAAGCGAAATATCTGTCCATCATCCCTGATTACCCCTGGGTCGGCCTGAAGGACACCTATAAGCATATAAGTGCATAGTAAGTGATAAATAGTATCTAAATTCCCCTTAAAATATCAATAAAGAATTAAATAGCCTGTGAAAAACCTAAACAAATCTTTATCTGACCTAAGTAGTAGCATAAGAAAACGACGATAATCAAAAAGAGGATTTATAAGGCGACGTCCAAAACCTCAAATCAAAGCGATAAACTTATAATTTTCAAAGAATTATGTTGGTGGGGTTGTGGGACCGTACAAAGTCACAAACCTTGAATGCATTTGGATAAATCTCTCAAGTTGAACACGTAGTGAGATTTAGCTGGAGTAGGAAGCAAGTCTGTGCTCATACGGACATAGATTTCAACACTAAAAGAAAGAGACGAAGAACAATCAACTTCCACAAGCAACTACAGTACAAAGAGTAAAAAGAAACGCTTTTTCTCCTAGGACCGCAAGGGAGTCTGAGACTAAGAATGCAATAGATGTGCGCAAACTGGGACCGAGTTGAAAATGGAGAAGGAAAGAACTTTGCATGGTTCACATGAAAGAAAGAAAGACAAACAACAAAAACAACAACAAAGAAGTACCTGGCTCCAACAATTGCGTCTGCACAACTCCTGACATCTTGAGGAAAGTCAACTAAAAATCCACTAACGATAGACTACGAAAGTATAATTTTAGAAAAATTATTAGCACGTGTTCTGGAAATATCTGATAACGTAAAAATCATGACTTTACCTTGAAGATGTGTTTGAGAGTGTGCTCAGCAGAAGTTGGAATACTGAACATACTAAAATGACGCAAGAATCGAGGTGTTACTGGGTTTCTACCACCCCCAGGGGGAGCACAAGCCGCACAGATGGTCATGTCCTATCAACAAGATCGTATCAATAGTAAAACGAATTAGAAGCAGTCAATCAAATTACCAGCCGATAAACTAGTTGGACAACAATTAATGAACTATCTATGCATATGCTGTGTACAAAGCGTATTTTTTTTTTCTGTCTAAACTGTCGGCTTAACTTTAACCCACAAGTTTGGTAGGAACGAAAGCGGGAACGGCACACGCGCAGTACGTTTGACCGCCGTCGGCCTAGCGGCTGAGGGGAATAAAACAAAAGAAATCCTACTGAGGTTGAAGGCTGAAGAAACCATGTTAATCATAAAGATGTAATTACTCACATGAATTTCCTTCCAGAAAAGTTTTTCTCTGTCGTAAAATCCACGGAAGTCCTATAAAATGGGGAAAAACAAAGCAAAAGGCTTCGATGATATTACATATCACAGATACTATCACACTATCGCAATGTCGCACTTAGCTTCTTTCGTGTAAAGAAAAAAATGAACAAAAACGACAGCAACATGACATTGAACAGCACCTGGTACTGCCTGAGTAGTTCAATAGGAGGCTGTGCTCCGTACGTGTCCAGTTTCGGCATGTTCAAGTCATCAACAAATATTATCATTCGTTTTCCAGCCGGTGCACCTATGACAACAACGCAAGTTGTTACTTTCGAGGACACAGTACTTACAGAATGCTTCTGCACTCTTGCCGCGGTCCACGTGTAGCACTAACACGTCATTATCGCAGCCTTCTTGGTGACAGCATCCACGTTTTTTTTCCTGGCATGGCTATAATGGGTAATTGTGTAATGCTCATGTAATCACCTGACCTAAAGACGAACATATGTATCGACACAAACCTAAAATGTTCTTTCGTTTCTTCTCTAGTTTGACTTCAATCATTTCCTGAGTACGCTGGCTGCTTGTCTGAGCAGAGAAGTTCATCATGATGGAAACATAGTTTGCCTTCTCACTTATATCAGTAAGTAGTCCCTTGGCTACAACCGACTGTAAACAAAAGAAAATAAAGGGAGAGTTTCTTTTGTCTGTAACATTAACACATGTGTTTATTACTTATCATTATATCGCTGCAGTTTGCATTCAAACAAAATGTGTTCCATAACCTGCTTTGAATTATGTTACTATGAATAAATAGTCTATTTGATAATTCTAACCAAGCTAAGTTTTATATAAAGGAGACAGATTACGTTGCTCACATTGTTTCATCAAGAATTGGTAGACTTAGCGCGAACAGTCAGTCAATCATGCGAGAGAGACAACTTGAACTCGCAATATAAAAGTGACTTCTGGAGCCGGATCAAAGCGTTGCACTGATAGCGGGTCGTTTGACGTGACCTTAAAAGGGTTTTGGACATGGGGGGTACAGATGATTTAACGACAATCTTACCTTGCCGACACCAGTAGTTCCAGTAAACATGACAGACCTCTTAATAGCCAGCAGTTTCTCCATCAGGAAGCCAAACCGGACGGTATCCACAGTGGGCACCAGCAGGTCAAAGTACGGTATAGCTGAGTTGTACTTGAATGAGGGAATAATCTTTTCCCATGGTTCAAGGCGGCGTGTGTCAAAGTCCACAAAATAACTAAAAAGATCACCTGAGCCTGGCAGCTACGAGTACGAAAAATAACAATTTGAAGTCAGATATCAAGGAGAATTATTTTTGATGTTCAAGTTAATGAAATTGAACTGAGCTATGGCTTTAGTTTCTAACATAATTTTACAATGACTTACATCGTAGTTCATTTACCTTAACATCGTGTGTATCTGAGAACAAGTCCCTTGCAAATGTGTCAAAAGCGTCCATGGAAGTCTCGACCAAGTTACCGCCTACACTCCACAGAAAGACGAAAAGAAACGTGGTGCAGATGAGAGAATGCAGCTTGTTTGTATCCATGTTGAAATCTGGACCACCCTTCTCAGGGAAGAAAAAGCTCTCAAGAAGACAACACATGGTTGTCACTTTGTTTATGTCCACCTGAGGAAGAAAATATCAAAATGTTTCCGTGTCGACAGAAATAAACAATTGCATTAGAGGCCTGTAATTTTTCTAAAGCTCTTCTAACCTGCTGCATGGCTTGCACACACTTCTTCCGTGCAAAGTTCAGACCATTATCCACATAGTTCTCAAACAAGTTCATGAGATATTCCTTTAAAGAACAAAAGACACAAAGAGCTTAAAATCGTACAATGATCTAAGTGCAATCGGAGACAACACAATTAATTAACGTTTTTAATTTTTTCCCAACTTTATCAATCTAAAGACCTTCTAAAAATGGGCGTTCGAAATCAGTTGCCTAACATCCTAAATTGCTGGAAATTTCGAAAACAAGCAATTGTCGGCTTCTCGTATTACGAGCAATTATATTTGCTCCAATAAACGTTTGAACGGACGCACTAAACTGCAAAACCTGAAATAACTGCAATACTTGAATACCTTGGTTTCGTCTTTCATTTTTGTACACGTTCTTTGCATCCAAGACTTAACATAAGGCCTCCATCCTAGTTCATTAGGGTCCATGTAGACCATACCACACCTAATGTACAAAAGAACTAGATCAGCATTGAAAAAAAAAACACACCAGATATATAGACAGCTGCAGAAATGGCAAAAATAACCATACAAACAGCATCAACTGACATACTGCGAGCTTCTGACAAGGTTAAAGAACTTTCGACTAAGTTTGTAAATACCGGCTGACTGTGGCAGGAGAGGCCACGGCAAGGTCCTGCACCTCAAACAACATATGCATGGTGTTGTTGAGCTTGATTCTCTCACTGTTCGCCAAACAAAGCATCTTGTTGTCATCTAAAACAGTGTTCATGTTTTCGATCCATAAGGCATCCACAGGCCCATCACACACAATCCACTTGTGGTCTTCAGTTGTGTCCTGTTTGGAATTAAAGAGACCATATCGGTGACAGTTCGTTCATTCGAAGAATAAAATTGAATTCGTTAATACCTGAACACAGACTCGGACTGTGACAGCCATGAGTCCATCTCTCCACTCCATGGTAAGCTTGTTAATCTCTCCATAGAGCTCACCCATGCTAACAGCCTGCAATATCAAACACAACAATTATCACAAACGGTGATTAACTATGTACATTTAAAAGTAAACTATGATCATGAAAGACTTACACAAAGTACAAGACGATGGGCCTACCTTCGGATTTAGCACGTATGTATGCACTTTTTGGTAATAAGGGTTTTCGTCGCCTTCATCGTGTAACGTCGTCAGAGTGTCCTTAAGTATCTGTCCAAAAAATAAATTAAAAGTTCCTTAGGTTTATTGTTCTTAATTTATGACTTGTTTCCGGAATTTTCTGACTTGCTTGCCTCATAACTTGTAGTCTTTCCTCCTCCAGTGGGTCCTACAGTCATCACACCATGTCGAACAATCATTGTCTCATACAGCTGAATTGTCTTTTTCACCATTGATGGAACAACCTAAACAGAGACATAATGGATAAGCATTTAAGGAGCGAGCTGACCACGAATCCACCAAAAAAGTAGTTACTTCACTTCTTAATTCCTCTGCCTCTATAAGCAAGGAAAGTCTTGCATGGGCATAAAAGGACTCAACAGATGGGAACAAAAGTGCGATGTAATACCTGACAACCCCTCTTTAGCAGGCAGTCTTCTATGGTGGCCTGCAATTTGCCATAGTCGTGATCTGGAATCTCCTTCCCAGGAAAAAGATCTGATAGGATGGCCTTCCGAAAGAATAATAAAAAGCATAAAGCATTATTCTGAGAGCTGAGAAAACAAGACTATGGACCTGATTTGCAGCCGGCTATGGGGCTACTTACTCTAAAGAGCTCAGCATCCTGTTTAAGAAACTTGGGCAAGTTACTGTCCCTGAGAGCTCTTATCAATACAATGTCTTCATTCAGACTGGGATTTCCTCTCTTGAGCGCTCCAGCCATAACAAGCACAGACTTGACTGCTCTCATACCAAAGTCATAATGATCCTGTTGAGAGAGCTGTTCGCTGCACAGTCGGTACATTTGGACCATCTTACGAGCAAGGTTTTTAGAAGATTCAAAGCCTTCTGAGTACAGAATTACTTCAGCAATCAAGGCTGCAAAGAGAAGGATCATATGGTTTAAGCAGTTTTATGCAGTATCATTCAAACTATCGAGTTTGTTTGTGACATTCTACAGCGTGATGACTGAGAGTGAGCATGATTTAGGAAAAGATATACTACACATAAGTTTGGAAACACAAACTTTAAAATAAATGTGAGAGTGTTCCTCTATAAGTGAGCAAGGCAACGCAAGGTGTAGAATAAGTTAAAGTTCTGGTAATATAAAATTAATGCTTTCAATGTCTAACTCGAGGAAGCAAAAAAAAAGTAGTTTCCTTACCGTAGTCTGGTACCATCATAGCCATTGGTCTAAACAAGGCTTTCAAGTTATCTGGCAATTCTGTGCGACCAGCATATCCTGGGTTCATAGTGATAAATGCTGCACAGCTTGGAATTAGTTTGATTTCACGGCCTTCAAACATAAAACGGGTTGCCTAAAATAACAAAACTGTATTTAGCAACTGTACTACTAGCCCAAGTTTTCTATGAACTCACAGAAATCAAGGGCGAGTATACTAACTGTTTTTTAATATTATTTACAAAAAAAGAAAACAAGAAGCCTAAATTTAACAATTAGTTTTCTATCAGCGGTTAATAAGTCAGGTAATTCTCTCATTTCACGGCAATATGGAATCTATTTGCTACATAGAAAACGATGAGACAACCATTTCCAACAGAACACAACTGAGTGGTTATTAATAAGAAATATCCTTCCATCTGCTGTTTGGGTCTTCATGCAATTACCACAGAATTATGCCAGGCCCGCCATAGACTTTGTTTATCATTACTACTAACATACCTTTGCCACTTTAGCGTTTCTAATGGTGAGAAGCTGCTGGGCAATAACAGACAACACCTCAATGTCAATCCTGTTGAATTCATCAAAACAGCACCAGGCCCCTGACTGAGCCAGGCCAGAGAAAAACCGTCCCATCATTTTAAAGTCTAACCCTTCAGAACAGTTGAACACCACACACTGTTTAGCGAGCGCCTTGGCTAAATCCTACACAAGAAAAAAACGGCTATTAGTATAAATACCATGCATAATAACTATTGCATAGAGATATGCATGTTTACCTTAGTGGTCTCAGTTTTGCCGGTCCCAGCAGGCCCTGCAGGTGCTCCTCCCAAGTCAAGTTGTAATGCTCCCATCAAGCACAAGTAGCAACGATCCTGTAAACACAAAATATCTTACGGTACTTAAATACATCTACATGGTCACAGGGAATGAAGATCTAAAAGCTGTTATCAACGTCATTCAGTTGATGGGTAGTTCGGACAATAGATGGGTTGATGCGGTCGTTCAGTTAGTCAATAAGCTCTGTTTACCAAGATATCACGCTGGGTATTACCATGCCATGTGACCAGTATTAGCCAATGACGATAACGAAAGATTTATTGGTGAACTACGTGCATGTTTCGGGGAATTAACTTTACACGCAAAAATGCTTACCGTTAGTGGAGTGATAACCAGGCGAGCTGAAGCACCAAGATACTCATAACCATATATGTACAAAGAGTTAGACATGCGCACTACGCAATTGTCGAGATCTGGATCCCAATAATATCGCAGCTGTTTGACCCACTCAAAACTGTTCACGTTATCAACCTGAAAAAGTTAACACCAGCGTCAGATTTGAAACTACTGACATTTTAAAGAAACCTATTTTTAAAAGCATGCAAAGTGACAAGTCCAAAACTTTTCGGTCACTCAAAGAACCCCACTTACTTTAATGAATACAAGCTGTATGGTTCACACGGTAACCATAACGCTTTTCTTACTTTCTGTAATTACTACTAATTGACAAGAGATTTTATAACCTGATGTTCCACCATTCCTGTCACTATATCCCTGGCATGTACATCGATAGTGATTAAAGCACAGAGAATGTTTCTGGTTAATTTAGGAAGTTCTCCGCGAACCAAAGCTGCAAGCTTGTTTAGATTCTAGCAAAAAAAAGAACATCAGCTTGTTAAGATTCTAGCAGAAATAAGAAATATCACAAGTTAAAAGATAACCTAACAACAGCATATCCTCATTTGTATAATGTTACACAGTCACTAGGGAAAAAAATCACTAAACAAATGTTAATTTCCTCCTTCACCTCTTTTACGTTCTCCCATTCTCCCTTCCTTCCTTTCTTCCATTCAGAGATTACCAAAACACGTAACACTAAACATAGGAGAATGATTGTAATGAAAGCCTAGCATACCTGAACACACATCTGTTCCGCTCCCTTCATGGCTTCTAGTCTGTCACCTTCTGTGATCAAACATTCAGTGATGTCCTTACACCACATAGTCTGAGAAACTGTTAGAACAATCTACAGGGATAAATAATTATATCGCAAGTCAAACGTTTTCTTGGACCTTTAAAACTCATTTTCACTTGCACAGAAATTACTGACATTGGCTGTTATTTACCCTGATGTATACGAGACGTATACAAGACGCGGTGTTAGCTTTATTGTGGTTGTAATTTGTACACGACCGACCCAAAAATATCGATGCCAATATCGATATAATTTAGTACCAACTATTTAAACTCCTTAAGTTATGATGAATGGTGGTCATTCAGCGCTGTTTAGTTTAACAGTTAAACACCTAGGTTTGACAAACAATTTAAAGGTTAAATTTTATTTTGAATTGGCTTTATTTTCAACATCTCAGAGAGAAAAAGGGAATAAGACTACGGGAAACTCCAGGCATCTTCAAATTAGTGGGTATCAAAACTATAAAAGAGGGATAACCAGACAATTTCCGAAGCGCACGTTTATGGTGGAGCACACCTGTTGACCCAAACGGTCAGGTGGTACTGTTTTAAGTCCTTATGTCAAGATCTATGAAGGTACCTGACTGGGGTGAAGTGTTACCCACTCCTCTCTCGCTCTGCTTTCATAATCAGCAATGCAAGCTTTAGCTAGTTTCCTGAGGGAGGACTGTTTTAAGTCGTTATGTCAAGATCTATGAAGGTACCTGACTGGGGTGAAGTGTTACCCACTCCTCTCTCGCTCTGCTTTCATAATCAGCAATGGAAGCTTTAGCTAGTTTCCTGAGGGAGGACACCATGGACTCCTCAACCTTGCCCAGCCAGTCTTCTACATTACCGCGAGCCTTCAAGCCCTACAGCAAATACAATTACAGTTTATCGTTATCTTAAAACTCGAAGAGAGCGCTAAAATATCATCAGCACAAGTCCTACACACTATTGAACGAGCTGGAAACAAAATAGTAGAAGGCTAATGTGGATTATAGCTGCCTGAAAATTGATCCTACACGTTTCTCAGTAGTTCGTGTTGTCATCACATGAAGTCGCTGGGTTCGGACCATAATACTGTTAAGAGGTTTGTTTTACACTTTTTGGCACTACTGTTCACATTCTGTAACGTGCCAAAGATGAAGATGTTTTTTCATACCTTTGTGAGCCCAACCCTCTCTCCTTCTGGTGAGATCATAGCCAGGATGTCATTAGTCTTTGTTTCAGCAGCTTTACTGGCAGAAGTGGCTGCAACAAAACCAGCATCCTTTATACTACTGTGTTCCAATATGTAAAACATTGCACTAGAGCATGTGTGGTTGAGATTGAAATGTGCGCTCATGTTTTGTAATTACTTATTCTAGTAGATTAAGAGGTGCTACTTGAAAGAATTTACTAATTTGACCATAATCCTGTTAAGAGGTTTTAATGTTTTACGTTTTCTTATTGGCTTTTACAAGCAATTTTTACCCTACAAAGATGCGAATGTAAAGAATGAATGTAGATCCAAAAAAGAGGACAAAATGTTTCGTGTTTAGAAGTGAAAAAATGCTTCTTCAATTTTAAGGCAAAGGTCCATAACTCTACGGATAGTCTACGGCTATACTCACGTCTCTCTCCAGTTGGCGAGACAGGTTTTTCTGCTCCTGATTGAGGAGTTACAGGTGGCTGAGCGGCAGTTCCAAACTCAAGTCTGAAAACAAAAAGCAGTACGAACTTTATCAAACATACAACGAGCATTAGTTTTAGTGGGATGAATGGAATGGAAGCTTTAGGCAACGGAAAGAGAAAGAACCTACTTGGAAATGGCATCAAAACACTTCTGTAGGTGAGGTTGAACGGCATGAGGATTCCGTGTCTGAGACAGGATCTCCAGCAACTCATCATTTGACAGGAAGTAGAACCTTTAATAACAAGATAATGGGTTACAAACTAAGAATTCATATTATAGCTGCAGGAGACTAAGATGTGGAAATGGATAAATGTAATTATGTGTAAGCAGGACAAAATTATTACAAGTAAGTACATGGTCCTCTTGTTATCATCACAACAAATAGTCATGGCGGGCCCCACTTAATAAGGTTAATATGTTAAACTTTGCTTTGGTACAGTATATTACTATTTCAATCAATGCATAATCATTACTAACGTAACGCTATTATTGGTCCATCAAATACAATACCTTGGAAAGATAACACATTTGGACTCCAGATAAGCCTCCAGACACTTCTGAATCTGATCTAAGAGAGCATTATTGTTCTGAAATATCTCCAGCAATCCTGCAGTATACAAGAAAAAAGTATTTTACGTTCTATTCTATAGCAGGAAAGAGGACTTTTTAAACCAATTTAGTATCAGAGATGATTTGCAAGTCTGGTGGCGGCCCCAAGAACTGGAAAGCCAAGCCAATTTGGCAGTGATCTGTGTACTAGTCTTACATAACTATTGCACACAGCAACAGCAACACACTTTATTTATCTCATTAAGTAGTTAACAATTATTTCACATTCTGTTTTCACATTTCACATATATTTCACATTATTTTAACACACCAGGTTGAGTAGCGGCCCTGAGAGCATTGGGCAACCTGTGGACTTTTCTCATGACTTCCTTCCATGACTTATCTACTGTCAAAAACATCTTAGCCTCAGCTGGCAACTGACGCTGGATGTCTGGTGCACTGAAGATACTCTCAAGGTATAACCAGTTACGCTGGCAAGTCATCCACTCATCCTAGAAAAAACCAAGGAATAGAGGACTATCAGTGACCTCTTGACCTTGAACTTGATGGAACTGCAGTTCATCACTAAAAAAAAACTGCTTAATTGTGCTTCTTTAACAATCAAAGTTTAAGATTTCATGTACAGATTGGAATAATCAAGTAGGTACATTTCTAACACAACTCTAAGTTAAAGTGGCATAAAGCTGTCTAAAATCAGAAGAAGCAAATTTTAATGCCACATTTAGCAAACGTGAACAAATATTTTTTAGCTTTTGTACTTTAAAGAGCTGTTTCACTGAAGGTACATCCTGAACGAATCGGCCACAGATTTCAAGTCGTACTTCATCTTTTCATAAGCATCCTTACATATATACTTTTAGCATTACTCCAAGTGTTGCTCTAGTAAAAAAACTACTTAAAATTTGTTGTGAGATCTTAAAGTGCATCTTAACATAAGATATCAACTTAAAGTCTTATGCCTTTTAATCCATTAAAATCCTTTAGTATTCCATTTTGCTACTGGTACATGTCTGCAAATCGGTTATTCATATTAGCAGTGTATTAACGTACAGGAAAGGGGAAGGTAGGACTCTTTATCTCACCAGTGTTTCACTAAAGAGATGGAGTTGTCTTTGCCAATCTTCTACTCTTGGCCTGATTGGACCAACATGTCGTGAACCAGCTATGGTAGATATATTGATCTAGAAGAAAGAACATAAATTTCAAAACAGAACTGTCTACTTTACTGAAAGATCAATGCGTTAATTGATCTCAATTTGGAACAACATTTGTATTTACCATGCTGTCATCAAGCAGAGCCTGAATATCATCAATTCCACCCAGAATGAACACATCTTTAGAATCACGATGTGGTAAGACAATAAACTCAGTTTGCTTCCAAGAATCTTCAACCTGCAAGACATTACCAAGGCAAGATAATGCTGAGAGGTGGACTGCTTATTTTTCTTGAGTAACAACTTTCTTTCAATTTCAAATCAGCTTGTCTCTATTTAGATAATGAATAAAGCAACATCTTCAACATCAATCACTTCCTCATTCAAGAAAGATTTCTACCCTGAGAAATGCTGATATTTCTATTTATTTGTATTTTCTTTATTTAAGGACGTTCGCGCTAATTGTTTCTGCGCATCCTTACTGCCCACGAAATTCACACGCCACGTCATGCATCGAGCGCGCGCGCTAAGTAGTAAAGTGAACAATAATAGGGCAAATGGCCA
>Ga0126337_10002138_pt1 | contig 12398 bp, 5 predicted proteins | sample DipCmetagenome_FD_92527 | JGI IMG/M metagenome (GOLD analysis project Ga0126337, IMG submission 92527) | Coral microbial communities from La Bocana,Puerto Morelos, Mexico - Diploria C A metagenome | ecosystem: Host-associated > Invertebrates > Cnidaria > Coral | place: La Bocana,Puerto Morelos... | reverse complement strand
TTTTCAAGGTGACGAGAACAGTTTCAATTAACAGGATCAAATAACATTGCTAAGAAAATATACAGCTTTCGATATTTTAAACTGACCACCCAAGACGATTAGAATAATAGCTCATAGCTGATTGGAAGACAGTTAAACATCTACATAAAATATATATAAAAATATATATCCGCATATTTCCGGAGGTAGATTTTTTTAAGAAAAGATCTTTGACATGTTTGGTTTTGCTCAGGTCGCTGAGTTATTTAGAAAATGTGTTTTGTGTATAAATAAATGTATTTTTTTTTTTCATCCTGTGATCGTTTACAGTAACATTACCGGAAATTGCTTTTTTTTTTGCGGGGTAGGTGTTTGATTTTGCTGGCTCGTCAGAAATCAGCTTTGAAATGAATACGATTTCCTCACTGCTGTTCTCAAAATGTCAGTGTTGTTCAATTATGTGGCAGATTGCTAAGCATAACTTACTCCAACCTAAAATTCAGTTGTCACACAAGGGGTCGTTTATGACAGGAAAAACTCACTTTTTATGTGATAAAAAAGTACGAAGACAGTCATACATTATTCTTAAATGGAACACGGATTTGGGAGTTATTATTCAGTACAAATTCACTGTAAAACTACGAAAGATCCAACTTTGCGAAGGGTGACTATGAATGAATTTCCGGCTTAGAGAAAAGTTGATAAATGGCCAAAAATTATCTTACATCATTTTGCCTGTGAGGGCTTGTCTTAACTGTACCGCTAAAAGGTTTATCTCACAATCCACGAATTTTCATTTCCTAAATTATCGGGCAGTACTTAGTTATTTAACTTTTGAAATATACTTCCCTCTCGAAACAACGAGTTTTTTCAAAGTAAATAGCACACATATTTACTGACCTTAGGTCATATGCGTGGTCTGAATTGGCCAGATTATAGCCGTTTAGTATAATTGCATTAAGCCCGTCATTCATTAGAAATGTCTGAAGTCAAAATGGAGTCTTCTCAGCACACAAGCTTTTATCAATTGCTCGAATAAACCCAACTGTGCTGTATTTTATGTTAAGAGTGATTTTGTTTTTAGTACTTGATCGAAGATCAGACTGGTATTTGCTCAAAGGCAACTTATCTTGAGAAGTAAGCAATATCGTAATTAATGCTCAAAGACTCTCCGCTTAAACAGAATACCGACAAAGAAGCTCTTGTACAATAGTTTTACCCCGAAATTGCCACTTCACCAGACCTGCCTGCATTTTAAAACCGCTAGTATTGTACAACATCAAATAAAGTCGGCGATAACACAGAAAGCGACGTGTTTGATCCTTAATATCAACAATGGAAAAAAATCAATAGTTTGTTTACCGCAGAAGCAGTATATTGTCATCATCGGCTTCCGGAGAGCTTTTATTGGCGCGGTTGTCGTCATGTCGAAAACACTTCACTGCTGGAAATGTGCAAGCAAGTCGCGAAAAGCGGTCACTCAAAGGCTTACCGGCCTGAGCTCTGTTGACGGGTTTTTTAATCGGACTGTTATGGAATGCTTTGATCATCTTATCTTTGATGAGGACTGTTGTAAGGAGAAATAAGTGTTCTCTCCGTAAGTGGATTGCCGAGATAAGGACTTGAAAATGCGTAATGTACGAAGTATGTGGAGAAAGGAAGTGAGTTATATTTACGTATTTATTCAAGGATTGTGCTATCGCTAATAGACTTATAATAGCGGTAATTGATTATCTGTCCTTCTTGCTTATTTTCCATGCAATGTAACGAAGTTTAAAGAGTGCTTTGGCTTTTTTCTATGGATCGACAGAGTTGAAGTTACTTTCTGCGTCGATCTACAGTGGCCATGTTAACACTGCCAACATTGATGTCATTTCGCATTGAACAACATAAAGCCTTTAATTTGTTCTCAGGCAGGGATAAAAAGCACAATGAAGGAATCGTTTTACAATTTTCGGAAAAATTAAATACTTCGTGTGTTTTTTTATGAGCCGCTAGTTTTAAAAGAGAAACACCACAAAAACACGTCAAGTGTAATCTTCCCTGGGGAAGTGTTAAGGATGTGTACAAAATCCCGAAATTTTTAAAATGTTTTCTTTTATTGCATGCAGTGAAACAACAAAAAGTCGAGTTACACACCCGAATGAGGTAATGGCCTGGTATAAATCACATCAGGGGCGACCTTGCAAAGGCAGTTTGTCCAAGAAAGCTTAGAGAGACGATCTCGGAAGCAGCGACAAGAATTCAACTTGTTCAGGTCCCAGAAAGCAAATGGAGTGGAAAATGGTAAGTTAATTTAAACTGGAAAACTCTAAATCAACTATTATTCCATGATTGCAGTGACATGAGAACAATTACCGAATGATACCACTGTTAAGGAAACTCTGGGATGAATTATGGAATCTCAATATTGCTGACCACTGCATGAAGCATAGGCAATGCATTTTTTCAAGAGCAGTGAAATCTAACGGAAGTGAACGAGTATTGCACTCAGCCCCATGTTCCAATATTCCTAAAACAAAAAGGCGTGTGTATAAGAATTTAACAGTATTATAAGAGTTTTTACTGCCTCGTCATTTCAAAGGTTGAAACAATAGATGGAATCCCTTCTTCAGCGGCACAAAACTCTGCAGTATAAAGCTGTCAAAAAAAGCTCATCGCATCCTGTTTTGTCCACTCCCAGTACATCATTTCAGGGCCACTGAGAAAAGTAGTCCGTATTGGGATTAGATTAGCTAAGCGCAGTCAAATTCATATCTTTTCTGTGGATTACCTACAAGGCTCAACAACGATAGAAAGAAATTTAGAGAGAAAAATCCAACATTTACTACTGATATTGTTCGTTGCATTCTTCTTTCAGACAAAACATTTAGCCGTAGGGCCAACATCATTTTCCGACAAAAAAACTTAAGCAAGTTTCCATAAGTCTTAATTATTCTAATAAAAGAAAAGATCATTTCAACTTTTTTAGCAGCAATAAAATAACAGTTTCTTTCGAAATCTTCTGGAGTTCTTTGTTGTTGAGAAATGTAGTCAAAAATATTTGTATAGCGCTTGTTAGCACAAATTGAATTGTATATTGACATGTCTTGATTTATTGATTGTAACGGAACTCTAGTTCAACAACAAAATAAATGCCGAAGACTGGAGTTAAACGTGCACTTGACCTTTTGAACTGAAAAAATCCTGAAATAAAACAGTTTAAAGTTCTATGTTGTTATTGGTCACGGCACGTGCATACATCGGTAATAGCAATTCGTCACATTTCAAGTTTCAAGAAATCCAGGTCAGTGTAACTGCTTGCTGATAGACTAGAATGCAACGGAAAGACCTTTCTTAACATGATAAGTAATAAAATTAACAAATTGACATCACTTCGTTAGTAACTTTCTGATCGTGAATGACGTCATAACGATGTGGTTGCGTTACCTCAAAAACAAAAACGTATATGCGACACCAATTGTCTCCAAGACATTGTTACTAATCCTGGGCTTTGCAATTCTTCCAGATACTCTTATGTGTCACAGCATTTATTTTAACGACAAGATTATCCTGTGCTAAGCCCAGAGGAAAGGTACGAGGAAACGGTAATGGGTTGAGATTATCCCGACTAACTTCACGAGGAAACTGTGACTCGGATGCGCCGCCGACACATCGACGAATGGCGCTCTTGTGGAGTAAACTGGGATTTCATCTTGCTGTTTTATCCAATGGTACACTCCATGGAGTGAATAGCACCTACTGCCAACGAACTCGCAGATGTGAGCAATTCTACTACGTTAATTTTCATTGTAGATGTTTAAGGGTCTAGACAAGGCCGCTAGTTAATTATCACTTCAACTTTCAGTTCATTTCTTACCACGTCCACATGATACCCATTTAAAGGATAAAAATATGACTTTTACTAGAAAGATGTTTAGATTTTTAACCAAGAGAATTTTAACTTGTTTATTTAAAAAAAGGGGTCATTCAGCATTTTGGTTCTAAATAGCCCAAAAGTTACCAAAAAAAATGTTAATTTTCCGAAAACTTGCTTAAAGTTCCTCTCTGACATAAGAGGTGCCTCAAAATCAAGAAAGTTGCTAAAAGGTTGCCGAGCAGAATCTGGAAAGGCCTGCTACGCTGTGCAATATACTGCAAATCATTAAGAGTATTGATCACCCTACGCTCAGACGTCAACTATCGTCGTCATAATTTATTTTAATCCACAAAGGCAATCATGCAATCTGTGTGTCTGCGTAGCAGGCTAGTATCAACAGGACTGCGCAATCGATTCCATTTACAATCGTCTTTAAAACGTTTCTATATCTTTGACTTTGAACTGAATGAATCAGTTCGCTCTAAGTAAAGTACACGCACTTACAAGCTACACTGAAATTTGGTCAAAGTTGAAGATGAAATCGAATGCCAGCTTAGCCTTGGCGCCTGCTGTCTTCTCTAACTCATCTTGCCCATAAAAAAAAAATGACGGTGTACTAGGGTTGGTCCAAGTCACGATTTTGTTACAGTTCTCGTTGTCTGTTTTTTTTTACGATAGTCTCTAAACTTGGAGCTAGATCTGATACTCGCCTTCATCATTTCCTCGGACTTACTCAAGTATTTTTTTTTACTGAAATCAATATCATTGTCCTGTGCGCATTCTATTTTAGGCCTGTTTGAGCTTCAGTCATGTGGCACAAGTGTCATCAGAATAAAAAACGTCCAGTCAGGATTATTCGTTGCTATCAGTAAAGCTGGAAAAGTCTATACTACCATGGTAAGTACTCCTAAAAAGGTTGTTCTCTTCAATCAAAAAGTTTTGAAGGCCATGAAAGATCGTGTACATCGAGTAAGCATAAAACTGGTCAAGTGGGTAATGATAAAGTGATAAAATATCTAATTGTCCATTTATTGCCCAAGGGCAGGCTGAGCGCCAGCTCTCAGACTAGCTGAAATGCAATATCTGCTTTACGATCATGAGCTAAGGGTCTAGTTTTGTACTCCGGCGCAATGGCCGCAAGAAACTAATCAACTAAATGAAACGCCCATCCAATATTAATCTCATCTTGTGTGAAAAATGTTCCCCTTATGCTGATTGTGAACACTGTTCCCATTTCTTCATGTGTTGTTTATTCTTTAACCAAACCTTGAACTTTTTACACTTAAAAAATGTTGATACATATTGCCCGCAAAAGTTTCACTCATAGCTTAATTAAAAACGACCAATCTTTAAGCTCTTAATTTAAGCAATGCCGTTATTTGATGGCAGTTTAATATGATGACTTGTTATCGTGACCGTATATTCACTTAGTCTAAAAATTTGTTACATCAGCACAATCAGTAATGAAATTTGCTTGTTTTTCAACTTCAACAGAAAAGCCATAAGGCCGACACGATGCTCGTACAAGAACTTCGTTCAAATGGTTTTACGGTGTTCTGGTCTGAAAGAATTTACAGAAAGAAAAGGACAATGATGTTCCTTGCATTGAAGAAAAACGGCGCAATCAAAAAAGCTACTAAGCCAGAACTCAAACACAAGTCTGTACAGTTTACGGTAATGCTTTGTTCAAGACAACAGAAACAAAAATCTTCAACTCAATGTCGAAATTAGGACAAGAAAAAACATCACTGGATGCATTCACTGCCAAGCAAGCTAAGTGTGACAGAAAACGTGAGCCAACATTTCAAGCACACGTGTCATCGTGACGTCATCTCTTTCCAGTCCAATCTCGTGCATTCTTCTTTTGCGTGGAAGAAAAAACAAGCTGGAAACGAGATTAAGGAAAATCAGCGAGGGATTCATTAGAACCCAAAGAACATTGTGTACAATATATTTATTGAATCAATCTTGGAGTTTGTACAACTAAAAATAATACACTCAGCTATTCGTCAATGTTCTTTCAGAAGAAACTTTTACTATAAAACCAAGATCTATTTATTTCTTGTTAGGATTTATAAATAATCTATTTGGATAGAATTTGTACTGGTTATCAACAAGAGAGTTCGAAATAAGAGGAGGAAGTCTTGTTAAAAACAACCCGAGCTTTTTCTTGGATTCACGAGGGCGGGAAAGATTTCCTCGCACACTGCTTGCATCTACACGCAGTAAAGACGATTGTGTTTCGTATATCCAACACGAAGATTTCTTTCACAGCACAGTAATGTTTCCGATCATCGCTGATTCGTCCGTTTAGTTTCACGATTTTCGCGTTTTCTAAAAATACTTAACTCAAGTATTAGGTGGGAATTCCGTCTCTAATGTCATCTCTTGTAAGAATTATTTCGACCAAAACTTATAGGTCTATTAAAATGGTTACTTTTTCCGTGAAAACAGAGCCTTCAATATATTTTTAACAGAACATTTTCTTGCCGTAGTCATTCGATTTAACTACTTGCATAAAAAAGATATTTTTTAATGAAACCTCCGATAAATGTTTCCCAGTCAAACTCTCAATACAAAAGCTTCTTCATAATAACGTTATTTGGTGTCGTCACGCAACAAGTGTGCGTTGCGCGACTTACTCATACAACTCCAAGAATTATTTCGATTGCTTCATCTATAAACCAACGAAATTTAAATTTTCACTCACTGTATATTCATATTCAGACTTCCAAGGAAGGATGTCAGTAATTTCAGCTATCAGTTCATTTCATGGCCGTTGTTCGGGTTGTCACGCAATGCTTCTCGAGAAAGAGTTTTGTAATGGGGAGAAGAGTGCGCGACAACCCGCAAAAACGGCAGCGGCAGTGATAGAGACTCAAAAAAACTCTCTAGAAAAGCAGCTCCGGAATTGCTAACTATGCATAACGAGTGATTCAGATGAATTTCTGTCAACAATTTTAAAGGTAAAATGAGACGAAGCACTCTTGGTTGTCATTTTACCCCCTCCCCACTCTTCTATTACAAAATTGTGTCTCGTTTACGCAAACGATCTCGGAATCACTTGCGCGCTCAGGTTTTCTACCAATAAAATTATCTTTAATCTTAAAATTCTCAGTTACCACGCATTATTCTCTTGACGTAAACACCCAAGGACATTTTAAGACTGGTCCATAGCTTGTGTTCCTGTTTGCATTGAACCCAGGCAGTTCTCAAGGATAAATCGTGCTACGTCACATGACGACCAGTACGACACATGAGAGGTGACCGCAGACCAGTAGTTACTTTCCATATATCCTTCTCGTAACGTGTAGTCAAGTCGCTCTTTCAAAACTGAAGTTAAATAAAAGAATAGATTACTATATTTACAGAAAGGAGAGCTACACTAGCCATTTCAGATCTGTACAAGTCCGTACGATGTGAGTTTGTTATTTCGTTTTTCTCATCCCGGGCACATGAATTGTGCTCTTATCAGTCGGTAACTGCTGTCTGCTTATTCACAGCACTGCGTGAATTTGAATCGAAAGAAGAGATCCCTGTTACCCTGCTAATGTAAGAGCAGACCACAAAATTTTGTCATAAGAAGAATCTCAGAGAAACCAAAATGAAGAGAATAACGATATGAAAACAATATGAGGCCAACAGAAGAATTTTACGCCTGCTGGTGGCGCGAAAATTGGGGCGACAGCTCAGAATCGACAAAGCAGGGTGGTGATGTGCACTAGGGTAACCTAACGAGGCTAGTTATTCGATCGTACGGGAACGCTTGCTATGCAGGATAAATTTCGTGTAAACAGTGTTCGGCGGTGAATTCAAAGCAACTAACGTAATCATCACACATAAGAGAGAACCGACCTTTAGCCGGGACTGTGACGTGTTCCTCCTTGTTCTTGGCACCTCCATCAGTTTCTGACATTTCTTCAGATTCTTGACTCGAGTTGCTCGAAGTAGACGGCTTGGAAGATCCAAAGAGGCTGGCTATCCATCCCGCTCTCTTGGAAGGAGAGGACGAGGCGCCGTCTATAACGGAATGGCCTTCAACACATGCGCCGTTAACTAACAGCAATTGAAAAAAAGATATGCATGCGTAAAGATCTCGACTTCTATCGAAAGAATGAAGTACCGTGCTTTTTTCAGACTTTGTCTTATGACAAAAGGCAAAGTCTGCAACCAGCTATACATCTGGGTGGAGTGAGACACTGCAAGAGTAAAGAGTCTTGCCCACTAACGTAACACAATGATCCCTACAAATGTATCTGCGCTCGAACACGGACCGCCTGATGCAGAGACGAAGCACAATTCTCGGAGACGAGATTCCTCGCAAGAATGGTTTATATTTCTGGCCAGTTTCACGACTTTTTGCAAGAACATTTTTTAACTAACAAATCCTACCTGCAGTACTATCCACGGACGCGGCGTTGTGTACAATTACAACATCGTCTTCTTCTGTGTTCTCCTCGCTGTTTGGACTCGCTGACCAGTCGCTAGCCTCTTCTTCTGCTTTCTGCTTGGAGAAGCTGGCTCGATATGTTGCGAACAGAGTTCCCCACTTACCAGCCGCACCAGTCTTACTTGGCTTGGCTTCAGAGTAGCCAGACTGCTTGCTGTCAAAGCGATGCAGTTGTACTGGAGGAATGTTGGTGTACTCTCCACTGATAAGTGGCTCTATGCGATAAGCCTGTTTAAAAGAAAGTAGTAAAACAGGTTTAACAAACGGAAAGTTAGAACCACCTTGTACAGCATAATAAACCGTAAGTACCACATGAAAGTACTGCTCAATAGCTTTCATTTGAATGGTCACACACTAGGGTTTCATCCAAAGACTTAAACGTTAGAACAACCTTGTACAGCATAATAAACAGTACCACATGAAAGTACTGCTCAATAGCTTTCGTTTGAATGGTCACACACTAGTGTTTCATCCACAGACTTAAACGTTAGAACTACCTTGTACAGCATAATAAACAGTACCACATGAAAGTACTGCTCAACAGCTTTCGTTTGAATGGTCACACACTAGGGTTTCACTTACAGACTTAAAAGTTAGAACCACCTTGCACAGCAACATCTCATGCATCAGTTTTATAAAAGATGATTTGTCTTACCACAGGGTCGGCTGGATGGTAAATATTCACCAGACGACTACAAACGGACTTTGGTAACACGTGGTCTTCCACATCATCCTGAGGTCTGACCCCTCGTAATGCTAAGAAAACTGCCAGTGGTGATCCCACACAGAATAAGGTTTCCACCTAAGAGTATAGCAAATACGAGGTCTGAGGTTGGTGAGAATTAACATTGTACAGAGGTATACATTCAGTTCATGCTGTTTGGAATAATGTGAGAAATGTAATACGAATGCAAGATATGTATTTTACAAGTTATACCATGACATGTGGTAACTTCAGCTGGAATGACCTTCATGTAGAGAAGTGATTTTTCAGAAACCCTTCGACAACTTACACGCAAATTTGCAAGAGCAACCTGCAATGGACAAACATCGCATCGTAGGTGGGGGGTTACTCTACAAAGTTTTACAGGGGGCAGTGCACCACTCAGATGTCCAACTCCTCACTCTTTTACGTATCATTTTGACAGAAAGGGTACTGCTTTTGTCTCCCTTTAATTTGAAAAAGGGACCCATTTGACATATTATAAATAAATTGCCATGAGGGTAGGCTGTAACCTTATCATTTTCATGCAGTGCTTAATAAATTCAATGATATAGCCATAAGGTGCGTTCGTTCAAACTATTTGAATTTAAATGCATTTTGATTTCCCCACGCTTTCATATACCTCAGCTTATAAAATCATTACCCATTTATATAGCCGTACCTGAAGCCTGAAAACGGTACCCCTTTTGGGTGGAGCTTTCCCCATACAGGCCATTATAGGGAGCATCCCCCACCTGGTTTCAATCACACTCAAGCTTCAGTGTGACCAAGGTAGTGTATATCTGAAGGACAGCAAAGCTGTCTCTTACCTTGAATGGCAGTGCAAAAGGACACTCCTTCAGACTTTTGTCAGCTGCTTGTTTTTCATGTTCAACTTCACTCACAGCTATGGCTTCAAGTCGCATGACCTCGCTCCGAGCCTTTGCAAGACTTAGTCTCACGTTCTCCTTCAGGCTACCCCCTGATGCAGACTCTCCTTGCTCAAGACTTGCTGTGTTAGTGATAGATCTCAAGTAGTGGAAGCTCTCTGTAAGAAATCCTGTGCTTTCTGTGGCATCTTGAGAGAGGTGTCTCAATTCAATGTCGCAAAGTGTTAAAATGTCATAGGTAATCACACTGCCAAGGGAGTGGGCCACGATGGAAATTTTACCATTTTGTTCCAAAAAGGAAGGATTTCTTGAGCAGAATTTGGTGTGCAACTTAATCATTTCATCCCTTACACCATCAATGATCTGCAACACAATACACATTTAGATTACTGCAGTAATATTTAACAATTAGACCTGCAGCCCGCAAGGGTTACGAGTCAATAGCCCATGAGGCGAAGCCGAATGGGCTATTGACTCGTAGCCCTTGAGGGCGAAGGGTCTAATTGTTTTAGTATCACCCAACTAGTCGGACAGACAAAAGCAATAATAAAGTAAGCAAATGCAAGTTCAAGGAGGATTTATTTGGGAATAAAACGAAAGGATTTTGCTACTCAGTGACTATTGCTAATAGTCCTCTAGTACCGTAGCCAATCAAAATGCAGGATTTGCATTAGTCCACTAGTTGGGTGATACTAAAGAGATTTAGCCAAGCCTAAAACCAGAGCTCCTTGTTACAATAGGTTAACCTGACTTGAGACTGCCATCTAAAGCCAGTACCTGGTCAGTTGTCTACTTCAAAAATACATGTGACCTCGTTGAGCTCTAAACTTAAGCCCATAAATGGTCACATGATACTGGCCAGCAGATACCTTGTTTTGACAGGTGTCAATTGACCATAACATGGATGTCTAACATCACAGATGTACACTGTGTTAGTTGGAGTATGGCCTGTAATGTTGAGTGATTTCATTGTCATTGTCCTGCTTTGCGTAGTATTACTCGTGCTACAAGCAATACTGCTCGTCAAGGTGACCATGTGAAAGTCAGTTGTGTATATGGTGCACTGCTTGGTGGCCTCTCTATTATTAAACTACTAAATTACTCAATAAATTATGAAGCATAAAGAGACAGCTGTCATCGTACATGCAGGATCGATTACCAGCTGATGTTTTAGACAGAAGCCTAAACTTCTCCTCTATAGAAGTTCTTCTCAGGCAGGGCTGTCAGACACAGGACTCAAGAGAGAGGTTGAAATAGAGCTTACAGTGTATAGAAGACCACTATGAATTACAGATGAACGTAACTTCTAAGACTGCAATACAGTGTACATGAATAGAGCTCTACATTGTGCATGGGGCTTTTAACCTGTACCTTGATTTTCACACTCATAACAGACTTCTTACATTATGGGAAAATTGTATCTTGAACAACAGGCAAGTTAACCTATAACATCAGGGGCCCACCAACCAAGAGACATTAAGGGTTATGAATCTTACTGACGGCTCTAATACACATACATGAATCTGCACCCCTTTGCATCCATTGAAAGTGTATGACAGAACAAACACAGGTAGCTACTTAACAGTTGTATTCAACTTTTAAATACTCAAGGAGAAACATTTACCTCATATCTGTAAAATGGACTGGTGTAATACATTAAGTCCATCATACTGGTGTTAAGAACTTTCCTGAGTCCTGACACTGATGAAGGTGTTATGCTCTCAATAGTACCTTCAATAAAGACAACAGGCTGCCGTTACTGATCACTTTACGAACTATGGGAACTGCACACTGCACAGTTTATGAATTCACTGACCCACTCCTGTCAAAAGTTGGACCACCACAAAGAGAAATTGTTACTTGAGAGAGTGAGGTCTTGGTTTGCGTGTACACCTAGAAAAGTTTGTTCTAAATTTTCCAAGTTCGTCATTTGTAATCTGTGTTAATCTTCTCAATCCTTACCGATCCTTGTTCCTTTATGGTGTATTATTATCTCTTATTTTTTTTTCTATTTTCAGGTTTCTTTCAATTCACTGGTAAAGGTAATTTTGGACACAGCCAAATACTGTGAGTGAGATCCTTTAAAATACACAGTCACTTATAACTCACAGGTAACTTCAATTACTTACTGCAAGCATTACTTAGTTTGGTAACCTTACAGTTTGTCAGTGTTACAATATAACAATTTTAAGGGAGAGTATGAATGTTATTATACATTGAACTCGCAATCCCTTTTCTGATTGGCCAAAAGCATAATGACAGTGAATTTTCGAAATCAGTGCCTGTGATGTCATCTAGCTGCAGAGGACATGTCAAGGACACTCAAGATCATGGCTAATCATGTCATGTATGGCCACAGTTCATGATCTCTAAGGGTAATCATGTCAATAAACATGTCAATAAACTAAAAGGGTGAAAGTTTCTAAAGAAACTGTGGTGCTGCGTTGGTGGGGGTAACAAGGTAATTTGGTTATATCAACTAAGTTGAAAATGTAAATTGGCCACCGTAACGAGTTA
>Ga0126337_10002135_pt1 | contig 12409 bp, 11 predicted proteins | sample DipCmetagenome_FD_92527 | JGI IMG/M metagenome (GOLD analysis project Ga0126337, IMG submission 92527) | Coral microbial communities from La Bocana,Puerto Morelos, Mexico - Diploria C A metagenome | ecosystem: Host-associated > Invertebrates > Cnidaria > Coral | place: La Bocana,Puerto Morelos... | reverse complement strand
TGGCTGCAGGACACACTTCATGTACAATTCCCGACTTCAAAGCTGGAGTTTTTACACTAAAAGATATTGAATAAATACAATATTTCAAAGTAGTGATATGTGGTCTTTTTGTGACTTTTCTAACTTGGAATTACAGTTGTGACTATTTCTCCTTCTGCTTGATTCTGAAAAATGCGTTTCATACTGACAGTGGGGTTGGTCCTTTGCCTGTACATGAAGAGACCCATTAGAATTTCTTTATTTCTTGAGACTCACAATAGTGTCAAGAAACTGTATAATTTTCATCAATTCATAGTTTGTTGTCCGCCGACCACGTTTAACAATTTAAGATGGGTGGTGATGCAAGTACCGGTAGATAGGAACAAATTGTTAGAGCCCACAATTCTTTGTTTCTTCTATACATAGTTTAGTACTGGCTGAGGAAATATGGAATATATATTTTTCAATGAGATGCAGGGTTTCAATTTTGGTTTTAGTACTTGGGAAATAATTCTGATGATTCCTCAGAATATGGTATGCTAAAAAACATGCTTGTGACTCGCATCACTTTTACTTGATGCAGGGTTTGGCGTGCCAATTGCACCATGCATTTTAAAGTGACGCAGTTATGTTCATTCAGGAATATTTATTACTTTCTGCCCATTACAGTGGGTTTTCCCAATGCTCAACTTGAATCTGACTTGTCCTCACTTCTTTTTGCTTTCCTTCTATTGGCTGAGTAGTGGGTCATCTGGCCAGGGACTTTAGAAGCCTGGAGTAGACCATCTCTTTCTGGCTATCATCCGTCATTAACAGTACACTGTGAGACCCTCTAATAGTCATTGAATCACGGTTGTGACTAGAATGGATGCCTTAAAATCAGGTTGGACACATTATGTTTATTACTGAACACATCTGTTTTCCTCTGTCTTATGACTCCTGTCATGTATTTTGAGTGAAGATGACTACCTTATTTGGAGTATCCATTCTAGTTAGACTCTAAGCAATCCTCGTTGTGTAATAAACATAATGTGTCCAACCTGATTCTAGTCACAACCATTGAATCACAGATCGTTGGAGGGTGTCGAACGAATTACGTTTCTTCGGTTGCGTTCGCCTATATTTTTGGAGAAATATGCGGTGCTCGTGCTGTGTATAAAAGGTTTGTATTCCAGTATCCTGGCTTTTAAGAAACTAGTTCTCTTTTCTTACCTATAGCAGTTTGCACTTGTAATCTCGAGCCATGTTTAATGAGTGTCTGCCGTCGCTTTGTTTTTGTTTCAAGCTTGATTGTATTCACCTACCTAATAACTTATGTTTAAAACAGAACTCATTTTGGAACAAACAATAATGCCCAACACTTCTCCAATGTACTGATTCCGCTGTGCTGATTCGATATTTCCTTGATCTGCTAAGTTAACAATTGTGTTCGACCTTGTGTCGTTGTTCACACGGAAGCTTTCAATCTGTTTCCGCTGTCGCATCAGCTTTGGGTTTAAACATTCCTTACTTTGTTAATTTTTCCTACTATTTGTGTTGAATCAAATTCTTGGCATTTGACTGAATTTGTTTCCGGTTTTTCTTGGTAATCTGACCGCAAGGTCACGCGATGTTGGATAAATCACGCTACGGTATAAGCGTTCAGTAGTGACTAATGTTCTGAAGTTTTTACACCAGTTTGTTTACATTTTTTGTAACCGTGGGACACCCATACAAAAAAAGACGGGGGTGCTCGTTGTAGGTTTTACGATTGAAAACGCAGTTTTGGTTCCTTTTGCGGTTCCTTTTAGGGTATTGATAAATAACAGGAGTTTATGTGTTGTTTTAGAATTGTTACTTCTTATGGGTGAAACAAATTCGAGCCATGCCAACAAAATGGGGTCTTGATACCCCTCAGGGGCTTGCGACGAGCACCCCCGTCCTTTTTACATTGAAATCCCCCCCCCCCCGCACGCAGGGGCCTGGCGGACTCGATACTGTGCTCATTCTGGAAAACGCGAATAGTGTGAATAGTGGGGAATAGTCGTCAATAGTCACTGCTTTAGTTCAGCACTGATCTGGATTCATTGAATTGACCACGCGGAGCAATAGTGCTTAACCGCGGACGCTGATGGATCTAACAAACTGGAGGAATTGTATTTTGCAGATACATTGTTTTCAAGCAAGTAGTCGTTTGAATTTCATATCTATGCAGTTGTTAGAGCATAATTTGTAGCTGTTATTATAATTGTAGGCGAAAAAATTGTTTCAATTATTATAATAAGCTATCTTCATTTTAGTTAGTGTTCGAGTCGAATGCAGTATTTTGATCGCTGGATTTCTCATGCATATTTTATTTGAGTTGTGTTTTCCTATTCCGTTAAGTGTTAAGGCCACTATTCGCGACTATTCGTACTATTCGCTGTTCGCGACTATTCGCTATTCGGGTTTTCCAGACACCCGCCACGAGCTTTGTTTTACACATTGATCAACGGGATTTGTTTGACAACGAGCTTTGTTGCAACAATCATCCATCCATCCATCGATCAAAAAAATCTTGAATTTGACTTGATTCTTGTGATTCTCAGATATTTCCAAGAGGGTCCTGAAGGGGGGTATAAATCCCATTTTCCCAGCCCAAATTTTGCCCAAATCCCATTTCCCAGCCTATTGTTTTTCTAAATTTTAAAAATCCCAGTCCCAGTTCTATTGTTTTTCTGTCTGTGATTCCCATTCCCAGTGACCAAATCCCAGTCCCAGTGACCCAAATCCTACTTTCCCAGTGAAAATTTGCCCAAATCCCAGTTCCCATTTTACCCCTTCAGGACCCCCTTCCAAGAGAAAAAAGACTTATTCTCAACTCTCGGGCGAAACGACTTCATACTCCGGGCGAAACGACTTCAGACTACGGGCGAATCGACTCTGGGTCCGGACGAAACAACTCCGGGCGAACAGGACATCGGGCGAAACGACCTGTTTCCTTCGAGTCGAGTGCAGTATTTTGATCGCTGGATTTCTCATGCACATTTTATTTGAGTTGTGTTTTCCTTAAGTGTTAAGGCCAAGAATAAAGGGTGAAAGTTTCTAGAGAAACCGTGGTGCAGCGTCGGTGGCGGTAACAATGTAATTTGGTTGTATCAACTAAGTTGAAAATGTAAATTGGCCACCGTAACGAGTTATAAAGCTGACGTTTCGAGCGTTAGCCCTTCGTCACGGCGAATGGAGGAATTGTGGGTTGTGTGTGGGTTTATATATATGGAGAAAGTGGAGCTACGCTATTGGTGGGAAGAAGTGACGAGAAAAAACATGAATAAATTAGTAGAATGAAAAGCGTTCGTTGACACCTATGGGATTAAGAGTGCCGATTTTAAAAATAAACTTTTGTTCAAGGGTTTTGCGGCTTTCCGAGCTGCCTAAATGTAACGAAAGGCCGCAGATTGCAATATGTTGCTTAGATTGATTAGGTAAATTAAAATGTCTAGCGACTGGTTTTGATGCGTCCTTGTCAAGGCCAAGAGGCTGGTTTTCGACCGACTAGGTTCGTAATGTCAGACAATTACCATTCGCTGAGATTACAGAGTATTACAAAGGAGAGGTACATGTGAAACCCACTTCACGGAAAAACTGTTAAAAACATAGGTCTCAAATTTGTATCGAAAGTTATTCGTGTCATGTTTTTTCTATTCGGGTTTTCCAGACACCCCGCTCATTCGTGGGATATAAATTTGACCATGAGAAGAAATATTCCATATCTACAAACAACCATGTTCTATTGTTATTTTGTTAATTTTAAACAAGCTGATAACGACGTTTTAGACAATTTGCAGATTTTTGACCACTTTCCGAAGATTGTCCGAAGGCCACACAAACGTTTCCGAACGTTATGCGAAGGTAACTGAAGATTTCCAAATTGCAGATGCGACGATTTTGGGATCATACACTAACACTAAGTGTAATTGCAGTTTAAGGGTCGCACATGATATGAGTGAAGTCGTTAACATCCTCACTAGTAAGGAAATGGAAAATACCGGCGCCACTCTAGTCCCGAATATGGTTTCACGTAAATTTTACAAGTGGTGTATTTTCCAGTAAAACACTCGTGGTTATATTTAAGATATAAAGAAGCCTAAGCCGTGTATTACACTATGATAAAACACAACGGGCATTTGAGAACACGGGGCAAATGGCAGAAAAAATGTTCATCGTACAAACTCCTCAAAAGTCTACACTACAGGGCACCGTTGCTCAAAATCAAGTATAGTGTATAACAGGACTAGACTGTAAACTCAGATAATTTACTTAACTGAGGAGGTAAGCTCTGAGAAGCTTAATTTTATGCTGAAAAGCTGTTTTTGGTTTGTGCCTCTCCCTGTGACTTTTTTCCGGTTTTCTTCACTTAGTCCCTCAGTTTCTGGAAGAGTATTGTATTTCGCGGTAGAAAACTCAAATCTCAAATCACTTTTATTTTTCAATGGATCTATTGCTTGCCACAGAAAAAATTTAACCAAACGGAATTTGCTATACTCTTTCTCCATGAAAGGTCAAACACAGGTTTTATGGCTGTATCTGTGATGACCAAGATTCAGTGAGCCAGTCAGATAGTTATGAAAGTTCGAGAATTAAATGAAATAGTCTTTTATACCTTTTTTTATCTTAAGTAGTCCGAGTTACTATCCTTCCTTGTCCTTTAAATAAATTCACTTGTTGATGGACATGTTAATCAACGAAATTTTTCTCTCTATGAACCAGCTCATGGGATGTACAGCTTTGGAGCGCTAACGTGATTGGTATGCGCATTTGTTTGCTGAGCTTTAGTTTGATAAAATGGTGAACCAGGCAAAAAATCGACGGTGATAATGCAGCAGACCAAAAATAGCATTGTGTCGATACGTTTTTGAGTGATAACCGGTAGGATCAGCGAATACAAAACGTTCCTTGACTTGCTATTGTAAAGGGAGAATTGCGGACACACTTCGTAGAGATAGGAAAGCTAACTGTAAGCTCTGTAGTGAACGTCATGTAACTCTGAGTGTAACCAACTGTCCATCTGTATTCTTGTGCGACATCTTGTATTGAGAACTCTGACAAGTAAGTAAAAAGTTAATAATTACGAGTAGCTTAACTGACTTGCCTATAAGAGAAAAACATTGAGCTCATTGGCTGTCAATAATGGTTTTTGAATCAGTTAACAAACTATTTGATCATTTGTCTAGCATATCTGCAGGAGTTTTGTAAACTATTCGTCGGCTACGGCTCCGTTGGTGGGACGCTGGATACCACTATTACGTTCTGGCTGTGTTCTTAAATTAAACTCTACTGTTAGAGCCAAGTTCTGTCTGCACTATTGGTCTTGGAAGTTTTTATCCGCTGTAACAGATCCCGTCCTTCCCGTTTCCAGCGAGTTGCCCCAGGCTTAACAAAATGCTTTTCCAAACCAAAAACCAGTTTTCACTTTGACTGTACTGCATTCTATGGCTTGACTACAGTGTACATTGCTGAGACAAGATACCGCCAGCCGCTTTACGAACTTTCCAATCTTCCAAATCTTTCTTCTTTCCAAAATGTCCGATGTTTTACTAGAACTTTCTCAATACTGAGCTGGTTGAATTGTCATAGAATAAACCTCTTTGATCCTGTTTCAGGTTAACAGATCTTTTAGTGACATAAACTGGTGCACTGCCTGTTAAACGTCTTCATGGCAGGTGTTGTCCCATTAGTAGCATCCACGAAAGAGACGACCAATTATTCTCGTCTGTGTCGCCTTCTGGTTGATATTTGTTCTCAGGCCCTAAGAGACATATTTGACGGCATTCATCCTCCCGGAAATCTGCACACTGTTTTAGCCAGTCATCATATTCACAGTACTCTGCAAGCCCATTTCAAAGGGAAAAGAAAGGTCTTAAACCCTACACAATGGTGCAAATTGTATCCTGCCATAGCATCATCTGTGTCTTCCGCAACTTTTGATCTGACGCTTTTGATGGTTCTCTTAAGAAATATATGTGGTTTGAGACCTCCAGCAACCGGTTGGGGCAACCTACCATCTGAAGCAGACAAGAGTCTTGAGGCTGATATTGTCCGCATTAAGCATTTCAGAAATGTTGTGTATGCCTTTCGCGGCACAGGCCTCTGTCAATGATGCAACATTCAACACCCATTGGCAGAACATCCGAGAAGTAATGGTGAGATTAGGGGGACCCAGGTATGAAGATGCAATTGACAAATTGAAGACTGAGTGTATGGACCCTGACATTGAGGAACACTATAAAGAGCTTCTACGGCAATGGAAAAAGGACGAGTATGTCATTAAGGAACAACTTCACGAAATGGGAGAAGATATAAAGTACATGAAGGAGGCATTAAGAGTCGCTTTAAATAACCCTGGGGAGGAGGGTAAGTTTCCTATACAGTTTATGTTAATGAGATGATGACATCAAATTGGGTTCTCTTCTCATTGCTTCGCGAAAGCCCATAATTCATCAATAAGCATACGAGGTAACCATATAAGCTGGATAATTTTTATACACTTGAGAATTTTTCTTGGTGATAAACGATTGTTTATTATTTTACAGTTTCTACGTTAGTCTTGTGATTCAACGGCCCGACGGCCCATCACAGGGAGGCTTATGACTTCAAATCATTTATCTTAGTTTATAAAGAGTACTTAAACTCCGAACAATACCACATTGAAAGTCATGTTCGTCCTCTGGCCTTGATCTGAATCTCCAGGAAAGGTCCTGTTTAGGTTTCTTGTTCTTAAAACTTTTATTTCTGTGGGTCGTTTCAAGACTTTTGTAGTTCGCTTCTGAAAGTCGCTTGAAAGTTTAGGTTAGATTACTGTAAAGATGTTTAATCCTCCAAGATATGTTCGCCCCTTATGGCCTACACATAGCTACAGATCAGCTATTTGTTAGCAGTAGTAGCACCTTTAGTAGTAGCAACAGTTGTAGTTTGACAGGAAACAAATAAAAGCCCCAGAGATCAGAGTCTAAGTATCTCCTCTCATAGAAGGTTTAGAATTTTTCAATAATATAAATGTAAGTGCAATTAGAGATTTTCAGTACGAGTGATATTTTAAAATTCTCTAAAAATTGTGCGAGCTTTTAGGTGAGGGGAATTTGAAAGAATTTTCGAATTTCATGAGTAGGGTTACTCTTTAATAGCTTGAGATTCCTTAATACGAGTGTGCATTTATTTTTATGAGTGAGAAAATTACAAATGTATCTGCACTCCGAAGAACATTAAAGATTAACCATAAAAGTTCCTGCTGTCAGCCAATAACAATGAAGTAATGTTCCAGTCACATGATAACCTACGTCATCTGCAACATGTTTGCGCTATAACATAACAAAGATGCAACAAGAAGATAATCTGACGATTATTGGTTTAAAGGAAATCAGTTGTCAATTCCTGTAGTTGCAAGCAGTAATCAAAAAAATGTATATCAATTCCATTTTCCAGCTCCTTCCCAAGAGGTACGCCCTGAAGAGGTGCATCCTGACAAGAGCCCGAACCACAGAGGAGAGTTACTGCAGATGCATCTAAGCACTTCTGGCCAAGAGAGCAACAAGATAAACACAAAGAAAACATACGGTGATTCATTGTCGAAGGCTAGCAAAATGCCGAAGAAGACATCGGGTGATCCCAAAGCCTATTCCAGCCAAGAGTCTTCCAATACAAATGAAGCCAGTAGGAATGGAAACAAAGATTGGCCCTGTTCTCGATGCACCTATCTGAATCCCCCAGAGCACAGAATATGCGTCATCTGTGGCGCATCTCGTGGAATTGGCGTTATAGGAAGCGCAAAACCTATAAGCAGAGTATGTAAGCATTGTACTCTACTCAATGAAGAAGCAGCAGTGGTGTGCATAGCCTGCCACAAGACGTTGATCGAGAGTGAGACGACTGTGTAGAAAAAACGTGGTGGCTCCTGACAAATCTGAAAAAAGTACCAGACGTAAGGGATATTGTAAACTCGTGAATTATCTTAGCTCATAGGTTCAAATTTTCCCAACATCCAAGAATAAATCCTCTCATTAGTTTAGTTGTGCAAAACCAACGGTTAAGCCATTTTTAACTTACAAAATATTGGCCGATGTTTATTGTGTGTGAGTATATTAGGAGATAGTTTTCATGTACAAGCTGTGTGTGTGGTGAGGGATGGGAGAGAAATGTTTAGTTGATTTTGGTCGTTAAATTGCTCCTTGAGTAGAGAAGATATATTTTGAATACAAGAAGAGGCAAAGTGCGAAATGACGTTTTGATTCCTCTACGAATGAGCTCCGTCGCATCAAGGTCATGGAAACAGGCTCAGTTGGAAGGCCTTACTGTAGATGCATGGCACTTTGTTAGGCTTTTTCCATGTAAAAGTTGAGTGTTGTAGCGCCCATTTGTACATCAGCTATCTGACATAATTATTTTACTTGGCGTAGCTGTGTCAATACTTCCTATTCAGTTGCTGTCAGTGCTTATTGATGGTAATTTGCATTTTTTTGTAATCTGGAAATAAAATCGTTTCTCAGACTTGTAATTAAACAGTAGTTTCTTCGATGGTTTATAGAGGATAACTTAGTCCACAGATTTGAGGGCTAATCAGACAAGCACGGAGCAATGCCTTTGTTGGTCGATTACTGAGCCACTTTTCTGGTCAGCAAGGTTGCTAAGCAAGGTGACTGACGTATAACGTGATGCCATGCTGGCGTGACCATAGATTCTCGTCAGTGGGACCGTGACCATTGTAGTTATGTAACGGATCATCAAAATGAGAGCATGGTATTGTTCAATAAAAACTGAACCAGTGTTTGATTTGCGCTTCGCACCTATTACGCTTCTCGAATTTTCATTTTTTTTGAGTATGTTGAATGGATATTCTCCTCAGTTAAGTATCGCTTTATACTGCGCTGAAATCTGGAAATTGTTGCTAGCTCGTTCTCTTCTCCATTTTTCCTGCGTGTGTTCTTAAAAAATTTGGACAAAAGGTGGTCAAGCTCCGACGCCGGTTGGCTTTCAGTTTTATCATTTGTCATACCGTTAGCTTCCATGTAGAGGAGACGTGTTCATACCAGTAGTCGTCTTCTTCTTCTTCTTTGTGTTTGCACTTTTCTGTTTGTTTATAAAATCATCTATGGCCTCCTGACTCTCGCTGATGCCTGTTTCTATCTCTACATCAGACGTTTCCAGATCTTTAGGATAATTCAATTTGCCTGTTGAATATTCATCTTCTCCATCCATGTTGTAAGCTCTGTAAAATATGCGGCGGTCTTTAAGTCAAGTCTTTAAGGTAGTTTCTTTGCGAAGAATGAGAGTATTTACACGTTTTCTTTCTGTAGTTTTAGTTGAAAATTCTCAAAATGCCAGCTCTCGAACACAAAATGACAAAATCCCGATCAAGAAAGAATCAATCAGAACACTTAAATTTACCTCGAGACTTCCTTGCCATATAATAAGTAATGATATTGACCGAGTAGTCATGCTGGGCCCTGTGTCAGTGATTTCTGGTTTATACTATTCCAGAAAATTGAGAAATTAAACGAGACTTACCTTAAGTTGACGTTTGATTGAGATTCTATCACATGACGAAGGGAGGCATAAGAGATCACATGAGATAGCACAGCACATATACCAGGTCATTCTTCAAAGATAAATGTGTGTCAGATAAATAACTGGCTGGGATAAGCAGCTAATGCCCTCAAATGGGAGGGGACATGGGAGGGCTTGTGATCTCTTATGCCTACCTTCGTCATGTGATAGAATCTCAATCAAACTTCAACTTAAGGTAAGTCTCGTTTAATTTCTCAATTCTATCACATGACAGGAGGCACAGAGATCCCATGAGACTTAAAAGCTCTGACACAGCCACAGAGTAAATAATCAATCGAAATGTGTTGTTTAGTCAAGAAAAATTATATTATTAGCAAATTACAATGGGAATACCAATTAGGAGCCTGTTTCCCTGCTTTTATACAATTGCTTGTTGAAAGTGCAAATGCGTCGGCCCCATCAGTTGATAATAAAGCAACATTTCTTCCAACAAAACGAACAGTAACATGCACACGAAAATGTCAACAAAAGTTTAGACCCTGAGCTGGGTAGGGTACAGCGATTCTTTGTTTATGAGGACAAGACTGCATCAACCATGTTATTTTCTTCGGCTACTGGTTTGTTATAAAACTTGCTGAATGTCTGTACAGATGCCCAGCCAATGGTACTAAGGATCACGTCGAGTGGCACATCCTTGGCATTTGCCTTAGAGGCTGTTGCTGCTCTTGTACTATGTGCAGTGAAGGTGGTTATATCAATACCAGAGAGTTTCAAAACATCCTTGGTCCACCTCGAAATTGTGTCTCGGGACACTGCTTTGTGTGGTCGTATGAAGCTTATAAATAACTGCTTCGCACTGTTCCTCAGAGGCTTTGTTTTCTGGATGTATTCTTTTAACGTGGTTAGTGGGCAAAGTTTTGGATCCGGCGAGAACTCATTGATCACTAGAGGCTTACACTTTTGGCCTGGTTTGCTAGTTTTTGTGTGATCCAGTCAGGATTGGAATTGACAGGAAGTGGTGTTCACAGTCATACCATCCAGGGAGAGTAGGTACATAGCCTGTCCTCGCTGTCCCGTTACAAGCAATAGCAGCATCAATAATTTTAATGTTAAAGACTTCAGTGAAAGGGTGTCAGGTGGATGTAAGGTCCTGAGGTAGTTTAAAACTTTAGAAACATCCCAAATACAGCTGTACTTGGGTTGGGGTTTTCTGAGTTCATAAATGCCTTTAAAGAAGCGTATAACCAAATGGTGCGAACCAAAGTGTTTCCCACTGTCCACGGTAATAATGGACGAAATTGCAGATCGTGCTGTATTTATGGTGGATTAACTCAGGCCTTGATTGTAAAGGGTCATGAGGAAGTCCAAGCAATCATTTATCTTTGGTGAACTGTAAGTAATGCCTCTTTGATGACAAAATGCCAACCATTTTTCAATGTATGTTTTGTATTGTTTTTGTGTGCCCACTCTCCAGGATCAGTGCCGTAGCATGGGGAGGGGCCGGGGGGGGCCCGGACCCCCCAAAAAATTGGTGAACTCAAAATTAAAATATTCAATTAAAAAGAAGCGCAGTAACAATTTTAGAATGCTGTTGGATTCCGTAAGCGTAATTATCAGTCCCATTGACCTAATTCTGTTTTCCTAGTGCTATATTTATAACGCTTTCCACCAAAAGTCTTGCACATTTCGCCTTTAAATAAACTCTAACACAATATGAGAGAGCCAAACCCGGAAGTGCGTTGGATTTTTGCGACTGACCGCTGTGAACTGAGCCAATAATTTAGACAGGCACGTTTGGTCAGCGGCAAGCTCTTCATGCTTAGAAACCCTAGATATAAAAATCTCCCGGGGGGGCATGCCCCCGGATCCCCCTAGAAGCTCGCGCCTTCGGCGCTCGTGCTGTGCCCCCCCAATATATTTAACCCTGCTACGGCACTGAGGAGGCCATAAGGATTTTGGTAATGTCTGGAGAAACATTGTATTGTGCAAAGGATTCCCGGAGAGCGGACAGACCATTAGGTGTAGCTTGTTGTGCAGTGGGTGTACTTGTTGGCTCGCATGTTGCAGTAGGCTCTTCGAAGGCTTCATTATCCAGGGTTGATTGCATAGCAGCTGTAGTGCCTGTGAGAACCAGGTTTGAGTTGGCCACACTGGGATGATTAAAATTCCTTTTGCCTTGTCCTGTACAATTTTTTGTTGACATCTGGGGATTAGGCTGAAAGGGGGAAAGGCATAAAAGTTAAACTTTCTCCAGTCAATAGTGAGTGCATCTACGAAGGCACACCCGGGGTCAGGTTTCCAGGAGCAATACAATGCAAGTTGATTATTTAGCTTAGATGCAAACAGGTCAATGTTCAACTCTGGGTACAAAGACAAAATAACTTTAAAGACGTCCTTGTTCAGCATCCATTCATGTTTGTCCTGGAGTCCGCAGTAACATTTAATTTGCCGGCAATGTGTGTAGCTGAAACCCACAGCTGCCGTTGAATACACCAGTCTCAAATTAAAGGGTTTACTCGCGGTGTACGAAGACCCTCCACGTTCTCCGGGCGGGAATATTTGTCTATCCTCGCCTGTGATTTCTCCTTGGGGAGTTTGTCTTTAAGCAAGCTCAAGACAATTTTAGCGAGACCCTGGTCCACAGGGGCTGTCTGTTCTTTCGCTGAGGTCAAGTTCGGACGCAATGCCCTGCAAGAGGCTTTTCGTGCCGTCTTTGGTTTGCTTGGCTGGCGTACTGCCAAGCCTGGCGACCCGAGTGTTCAATGACTCGCTGTCATCATTATCCTCGCCGTCCAGTAGGTTTTCTTCGACTTCGAGATCGACCTCTACGAGTTCCACTGACTCTTTAAGGGTCGTCACTTGTTTTTTCAGGGCTTTTACCTCTGAAAGGATGGCTGAAATTGCTTCAGTA
>Ga0126337_10002133_pt1 | contig 12414 bp, 12 predicted proteins | sample DipCmetagenome_FD_92527 | JGI IMG/M metagenome (GOLD analysis project Ga0126337, IMG submission 92527) | Coral microbial communities from La Bocana,Puerto Morelos, Mexico - Diploria C A metagenome | ecosystem: Host-associated > Invertebrates > Cnidaria > Coral | place: La Bocana,Puerto Morelos... | reverse complement strand
TATTCACTCGACTCCGTCTCAAGAAACATCGAGACTCTCGGTAACACAAAACTAGCTACTTCCCTCAGGACCAGGAATTAAGTATATATTATGTCTGTGAATGGTTACTTTGGTCTGTCATTCTCCTTTTACCTATAGCCTAAGATATTCGATATTGTGACATTTAAAAGCATGCCGCGTTCTTCCTTCCGCCAAAAATACACTTGTTATCCTAAATGTTCAGCATGTCTAGAAGCAGTAGAAGCTATTTGCCTTAGAAATTCATTCATTAATCTTTAAAACAGAACCACAATTTGGTCTGAACAGAGTATGTTTAACACCATGCAATGGCCTGGTATATTAACATCGAATTTGTGCTCAAATCTCCGCTAAAACTGACATACATTGCTATCAAAAGAGCTCTGTTATAACCTACCTGAGATTTAAATTTTCATCCTCTCAGCTCATCGCTTAAACCATCATTCGAATTACCGGAGACTAACGAAAGTCAAAGCTCAAAGACGAAAAATCATGAGTAATCGTCACCTCGTTTACAAGTAATTTGCATCGCAAAAATTAACGCCAAAATATATCTTGATTATATTTTTTTCATGTATTTTTGTGTGATCTGTAATATGTTTGGCTGTCTTCGTTTGTGCAGAAGCGAAGAATTGTGAAAGAGTCAATCGAGAAACAGACTATATCAAGATTACCAGTGATTAAATTCAAAATCTTAAATTCAGATTTCTTTCATAATAGTAACGGACTCGCTTCCAACCAAAATTTTATCCTCACCTTCGATTTTCCATTTGCATTTGTCCCTCCTTGAATCAGAGAAAAAAATCCACAGACAGAGTTAAAAACTATTTTTAAAGTCGACACTTATCTGATGAATTTGAACGCACCTCTCAAAACAAAATGCAAACCAAACATTAGTGTCAACATTATCCCGGCGACGGAGCCATATTGGTCTGACAATACATATCGGATTCGATGGATGAATATTCATAAACCCAGAGTATACCATCTGTCTATCTCGTGGACAAAACATATTGTAGACAAAATACGAAAAAGCTCAAGACAAACAAGCAAGGCGGCAACAATTTAGGTTTTTATATGATTTAAAGCCTTTTAGAAGCTATTTCTTCGAGTGTCAAACTTGGTTAGCTACAAAGGACGAAAAAAGAGCTTCCTAATTAATTTTGCAAAGTGATTAAGCCCTTTTTTAAGCACATTGCCTGAAGGATATTACAAAATTTAGCCATTAAATATCAGCTTAATTATTGTTCAAAATTCCAGTCAAGTATTCTAACGCTGTTATTGTCGCGAAGGTTTTTTTTTGTTTCGATTGAACAAGTCGTCAAAGTGATCGCGAACTTGAAACACGCGAAAATTTCGCTTAGGGCAGACCCGTTTACTACAACATAAAAACGTAGTCATCATTGTGTGTCACAGAAACGTTTTCCCGTAAAATTTTAACTGGCTCGTTTGGCAAGCCTTTAGAGAACGTTTCTCCCTTTATCTTAGAAATGTTGTTTTTTAACTTGAAAATGTATAACTCAACCTGAAGGCAAAGGAAACTTTCAAGATAAAGCACCGACTATTCACTAAAATGTGTCATTGTAAAACAAAAAACATACATATTCACCCAAGCTTCTTTTAACGACAGAATCGCGGCAGTTCGTTGGCTTGCAAAAACTGATATAAGCGATTGTTTGATACTACACCTCTGTTTGAAATGAATCTCTTTAAATCTATCGACTGGGATATTAAAAAGATCAACTTCACCCTAACTTAATAAAATTTCTTATCATTACATTTTCAGAGATTTACTTATCTTATCTCCGGTAAGAAAGATTAAGGCCAGTCGTTAAATAATTGAACAGTTTCTAAACCTCATTTATGTTGATTAAATTTTTACCTTGATAAATTTGTCTATCTTTATTGTATGGTTTTTCCTTCGTCTCACAAAAGCGGAAAATGTAGTGAAAATTTTCACTATAAAAGCTTCTTTTTTCCCAACCGCCAACTTGAAAAAGAAATTTTGTTAGTGCTATCTTTTAAATTTTTTCAAAAATTCAACTATCGGCCAATTTCACTCCAAACTGTTATTAAAATAGCTCACTCGGCTGAAATGAAATATGAAGTTTTAAATTGACTGTGAAGTTTCCGGTATTAAGTCTACTTTGGACCCCCCCAAAAAAGTTGTATAAATTAATTAATGTGAAAACAGGCCACAGTTCCACCTGATATAGTCTCACAGTAGCAAAAGGAAGGTGTTATTTTTCAAAAGCGAAGTCCTAAGCTATTACTTGTATAACAGAGCATCGCGCAAGGGAAAACAGCGTGACCTACTGTGAATCTGATTTTCATACTTCAAGTTAGTCATTTGCATTCTAAAAGGACCTCCAATGCAACGTAGTGTCATGGCCTTACAGTTGCAAAAGGAAGGGGTTATTTTTCAAAAGCGAAGTCCGAAGCTATCACTTATAAAACAGAGCATTTCACGCACGAAAAAACTGCGTGACCTGATGTCACGCAACGACAACCACACTGAATCGGATTTTCCCTCTTTAACTTAGTTATTTGCATTTGAAAAGGAACTCTGTATGAGCCTCCACTGCAAGATAGTGTCGTTTAAACCCGGACAGCAACACGAATATCGCCAATACGATGTTGGAACTGCAAAGACAGACAATACTTCGGTACGTGCAAATATATAATTATTTTACCGCTTAAGAGGCAATAACAAGTACAGTACTTCGACCATTGCAAGATAATATTTGATGTTCATCTGTTAAAAACTGTCAGTTTTCCTCGAAATTCATTTTTTATTTATAAGCCAGTCGTATTTAATTTAAAACCAATACGCGTTTTAAAATAATGAACAAAGAATTAAGTTGGCATCAAAATAAAATTGCAATTGTAAATGGACAAAAACGTTCGCATAATTATAAGCTTTGCGTTTGAAAGTATCAATTACCTAGTGCATAAAAGTGATCGATGTTGCGAACCGTTTGTATCTGAAAACACACAAAGTTAAAGCAATCGATGACGAGCGAATGAAATTACTACACAACGACCAATAATTTTGTCGCGAAATTTGGAAAGCACTGGTGCTTGTTACTGTATGTACTTCTATGAATTAAGACTCTAATATACGTACTTCAAAGGAGGCGCAGATGTTTGAGGAAAGCCTGCTTCAAAGTCCAGCCTCTTTCTTTTGAGCAGACCGGAATATGTTTGTCACAAGACGTCTACTTTTCTTACGAATTCGTCCCTTGAAATGATTTCGCCGTAAGGAAACCTTTTAAACGTCCATTGAAAGTTCATCAGCATAAACACAATAACAAAGAAATATATCTTGAACTATTAATATTTATCAGAAAAAAAATGGTTTGACGAAGCGATGAGTATCCTGGTAACAGCAATGGAAATGAAATAATGTGAAAACAGCACAAAAATGAAGTTTGCACGACAAACAAACACGTACTTCAGAAATGAGTATGACGATGAAATAGTTATATCTTTAACTTTTCCCAGTTTAAGTGGGAAAAAATGATAAGGCGTCTGTAACAATGCCTTACTTGTATCAACTAATCCTTTTCCCAAAATGATTTTGATGTTAAGGTAACAAGGAAGTAGTGGATTACAATTTATATAATGTAATAGGATGTACACGGATTTTCCTTGACTACTTCATGTAATCAGCCAGCGAAAGGGAGTCTCCAAGAGGCATTTTACAGTATTAGTAATGCGAACCAGTCGAAGAAAATGCGAGAGGTAGGACGTAGGGCTTGGACCGTTCATAATTATAATTAAAATAATAAGAATAATAATAATAATAACAATAATAATAATAATAATAATAATAATAATAATAGTAACAAAAAGTAATAATAATAATAGTAATAATAATACATAAATAAATAAACTTGTGTTTACTTTTGACAAGTGATTTATCATAAGTGCTAGTGGGGCCGAACACTTTAAGCAAACATCTCAGACTTCACACCACAATAGTCCAATTTCGATATATTAGAATTCAGCCTAAAACTATACACCTCAGTACGAGGCTACAGAATATGCGGGGGTTATTCCCCAGAGCCTCGTGCTGCGGTCTATTGTATTCACCGCGCTATTCCCAGCCTCCTAACTACCAGCCCACACGGCCAAGACAGCACGAAAGAGGCCTCTGCGGAGGAGAGAGGCTGGCCAGTTGGTTAGTTACAAGCATGGCCGAGGAGTTGAACTCGGGTCTATCGTAAAACACCTCGACTCCAAAACGGAACTTAGCGGCCACCCTGTCTTCTGAACGCAAACCATGAGAGAAATCCCGTTTTTGTTTTTTTAAGTACTCCGAGAGAGCTCGGATTCTTGTTCTCGAATGATTACCACTTGTTAACACAAGCATCCATGAGCAGTCACGAGTGTTACAATCCACAAGTAATCACGAGTAATCGAGCCAGCGTGGCGTAAATGAGAACGCTTAGTCTTCAACTGGTACCTGCTTTCCTGTCTAGGTTCACAAATCAAGTATTTAACGTTATTATCGCAAATGTACGCTTACCTCGGAATCTTCCAAATCACTAGATGAGGATTCCACGTCCATGGGCGTCGGTCCAGTCGAGCTAAGTTTGCGTGACGTTGAAAGTGTCCCAGTCACGCTTGCCCTCTTTTTACGGCCTGGCACACCGGGGACCAACAGCTTCTTACTTTCTACTGCCAGCGAATTTCTTTTGTTCTTCAACCTGTCAGAATGTTCTGAAGACGCCGACAATTTACCATGGGTAAGGCTTACCCTCGGTTTTTTCGAAGCGCCAGAAGTGGGCGAGGGGCTAGCCGATCGAGTGTCACGCCTTTTGTGCGGTGCCAAATTCGTATCTTTCTCTGGGGACGTGTCCATGGGCTCTTCTGAGGTGGAGGATTTTGGACTAGAGGCTCCACTCTTTACACTGTCGTTTGAAATCCCGGTACTCATTTTACTTTGAGCTTTGCCTTTTCCTGTGGGAGAGGAAGTTCTGTCTGCCTTCGATGGCGATGAGCTACCTCTGGACTGTTCCGTTTGCTTCCTAGGAGGGGTGGGTGAAGAACGCACCGCTTTACCCTCTCCTCCCTTCGAAGGAGAACCTGGAGCTAAAGTTGAATCTTTTGCTTTTGTTCTTCCCGGAGAAGGGCTTCTCTTCTTCTCTTTCGTGCGCTCTTCCGGAGAACTGGGTTCAGGGCTTAAAGTTCTACTGTCAGCTCCTTTCGCTGAGGGGCTCGGAGAGCTAGATTTCTTTGGTGCAGTTTTGGACGGAGAGACGGGTCTTTTTGGTGACTTAGTTTTCTCTGACTCGAGAGTGTCGCAGAGTGTGGCCAAATAAGTCACAATCGATTTCTCGTCAGGCTTCTCCACATTAACATCTGCAAGGAAAAAGATCATTTTAAAATTTTTCCATTGCATGTTATTGCGTTCGGAGTCATAGCGGCCAACATTAACAAGCTACACTTGTAAACCATTACGTGACTAATCAGAGCGCATGGCGGCAAGAAGTGTCACGAAGGTGAAACCATTAAAGCGCCGGAAAAGTCACGTGGCCAGAGCGCTTTGAAACTGGTGATTTCTCGTTCGAGAAGACTTCCAAAACTTGAGCAGATAAAAAACGGAACAGTTTTATTACCTCCGCATCTAGCAGCCTTTTCCTGTCGCTACTTTCGAGAGATTGCACATTTCAGGAATACAAAAACGTGTGTCATTCATTGGTCTCTACATCTTCCTTTGATCGTATCAAATCCGACAACATACAAAAAACCGGCATACAGTCCTTTCGCGGTATCACGTGACATTTCTGACGTTATATTATAAGCTGATAACGCGCTATAGAGAGGGAGCCGGGTTTACTCTAGTTCTGTAAAGAAAAATTCCAGCAATTTAAGAAGAAAATGAACATAAAACATCACAACAGATTTTATGTTTTGTCATTTGCATGTATTATTTCCTACTGTTCTTTCCTTTTTCCCCACAGAAAAATAAGTAACATTTGACGTCGCTGTTTTCCAATGCTTGGTACTTCCGGTTTCTTTTTTGTTAAAAACCTGACAGAATATTGTCGCTAGTTTTGGAAACTTTACCGTATAGTGGGAAAGACATCCACTTTCAATGGATCAATTGACAAAAGACAGTGAACGGGGCGATAGCTCGAAAAACCTACGCAGCAACCTGCAGTTATTTTTAATTTGTAAATCGTTTACTTCGCTAGTTAGAGAGGTTTTCAATTGAGTGTCGAAGGTAATGAGGGAATAATTTGGTTTTGGGTTTGTTTTTTTTTTTGTTTTTATGGCTAGAAAAAATTGTCGTCCCATGGTCCCGGACAAGTAGATTTTCATTCTGGGCAAGTACGTTTTCATTCTCACCTGCCTGATGGCCAAGGGATCAGGCAAGTAATCTGCTCACTGGAATATTTGCAATATTTGAGAGCTACTTGTCCTAAGAGTAAGCTGGAATTCAAGTTCTTTTCAAGCCCTGTTGTGGCTTTCGTAGGTAGTCTAATTGGTAGAGACTGACTTACATGTAGTAGTCTAGCTGGTAACTAAATGTTTGGTTTTTGTTTACGTCACTCAGTTGAAAACCGCTCTACAAGTCAGAGAAATGTTCCTCACCTTCGGGATCCAAAAGCTTGGGTACATTGAGATGTGTCTCTGCTAAGTCAAAGGCTTCCTGTAGATTAGTGACATCATCACGGCTCGGAACAGCGCTGAGATCCACCAAATCGGGCCTAGAAAATTACAAACAACACAAAGACCTGGCTAACACTTTGTGAGTCATCTATGAATGAGCTTTCCTGGGTGTCCTCATAGTAATGAACGAGAACTTGCTCGCAAGTTATTAAGTGCGCTCAGGACTCTGAATCGAACCGTTCTGGTTCGAGCCCTGTCCGGGGTCGTTGATTTGTGTTCTAAGACAAGGCACATGTACCCTACTCTTGCAGTCTTAAACTGCACATATAGCCAGGGATCGGCATTGATGGGTACTAAGAGACAATGTTCTTTTTATGGACTAGCATCCCATCCAGAAGGGAATATAAGCAATACTTGAAACCTTTTTATATCTGCATGAAACAAAGTCAATCGTCAGCTCTAACAAGTCATCTTGCTCCTAGCGGGATTAGAACGAAACTTACTTTTTTCGGTGCATCCTTCGACATAACGAACAAACTTTGCCTAGCCACGACATTTTTGCCTTCACTAATCACTAATCACGAATAACGGATAACGGATCACGAATATAACTAGCCGAGATATAACGAATCTCCGTCCTCCATCCAAATAAGCCTTGTGCACGTAAACAGAACAACTAATACAGCTCAGGAAAGCAACAATCAACATCATCCAATCAGATTCGACATCTATTGCCGCCGCAAAACAAGACCTCGCTTTGAGTGCTCTCTTGTAATTAGTTTTAACAGTCGCCAAATTTGAATAACAAACAAACGTTGACATATACATGTGTGCAAAGAGGAAGTCTCGGTTTTCAGCAGCCGTAGTTTCTGCGCTCTTTTTCAACTTCACGTCATGCTACAACTCTCTTATTTAGTAAGCTTCGTGGGATTGTACCAGAAAAACAACGGCCATCGATTTTTTTTTTTCACGTTTACCGAGCGTACACACCTCCGTGTTTTTGATCTGAATCTAGGGCCGATATTCTGCTAGCATGGCACCTGATCATGACAAGATATACACTGACATGTTTTCAAAACACATTTGTAAATAAACACTTAAGCTAAACAAGACCACCTGCGGACTTGTTCCGTTACGGGCGCATATCTTTACGAAAATTGAAAACGGGCATTAAAATTTCCGACATTGCTTTCCTTTACTGTTTTCAAAACGTTTCTTTGACACAAAACAAATTGACTTTCACTGCCTAAACTTCTCACGTAAGAGACAGCACAAATTTCAATGAAAATCTTTATAAAATAGCCCCAAAGAAAACACGCGCGCTGATTGGTTCAAAATCGTGTTTCTGTCTAACAAACCGACGTCAGTCTTGTATGTTTCTGTCCTGTTATTGATCATAAACTATGACATAACATTGAAAAACTGAGTCAGACGTAATTTGCTTTTTACGATAACTAATTGTCAAATTGTCTGCTCTCGCTTGTTGATGCATCGCACAATTTATAAATTCTTGTGTCGGTCCGATTATTGACAATAAAAATTAGCAAATGAGCGCGCGAGAATTTCTGCAGTTACAAACACTTCGAAAACGCGAAGACGTGGCCGCATGCTCGTCAACAAGCACATACTGCTACGTCTGCTAAGCTACTCACTTTGTACAGCGGAATAGATGTTGAGTAGCGTAACCAATCAGAGAACGGCATTCGTGATAGAACGCTAGTAGATTTATACTAAAACTCAATAGAAACACGCTAAACGTTATCTGTTTGTAAGGGTGGTGAGTGGTTGATTTGACTAGTGTTACACACATTGGTGACGAAAGGTTTTTCTCCTTATTAAGCCATGTTTTTTCTCGTGTGCAAAATTACTTTCAAAGTAAAGGACAAAAATAATTACATTCGTAAGTGGAAAAACAACAAAGAAGAAATTAAAAAAAAATGCATAAACGAAGATTGTTATGACGATGGATTACAAGAGGCAACTTGATAATTTTTTTGTCAGATGCGTCATTTGTGACATAGCCCCCTTAAATCTTAGAAAGTGTTTTATTCAGTGTTTGTACTCTTTCTTGGACTCAAACGTTAAGGCCGTTTTAGGACACTATTTCAGTTTTTCAAGGACTCTATCTACTGAAAAAAGCGTTTTTGGTTCTTCTACTATGTTTGCAATGTTTTCGTCAAGATTTCTGTAGCTTGTTCTTTTTCATTCGAATTTCAAAGTTTTTCAAAGTTTTTCAAGGATCTTCTGTACTTTTCATGTTCTTTCAAGACCTTGAATTTTGCTTTTCAAATTCAGGGACTTTTACACTGCATGAGAACCCTTATATATTCCCAAGATGGAACAGTAAACTCTGTTAGGAGTGGTCAAAAAGTCTTGGAATCGACCTGAGTACTAATTTTCTTATCTAATGACCTATTGAAAAGATGTCCAGTCCACTGTAACCTACTTAGACTGAAAAAAAAGACCATATTAACTTCGTTAAATCTTACCTAAATGCATGGATTATATGTAAGAATGCCTGTCCATTTTTCCAACTGGAGCCAAAGTTTTTCACAGCTTCACTTGATCTATGTTAAAAAGAAATCAGAAACAAAGTAACCATTAAGGGGAACATACGTAGGTCTGGGAGACTAATTTCTGGCAATAATAAATGAAACATCAAAAGCCAAAGAAGAAGTGGGTAGCCCCTTGTATGGCCAATAGAGAGCTGCAGGGTGGGCACTGAGCACTGAGAAAGGGCTAGGCCACAGACATCTGCCATCAAAATTGAGTATAATTTGCCAGGCACTATTATTATTATAGCCCTATAGCCTGTAACACTTGTTACAGTTGAGTATGTTCGATTTTCCCTAGATGCTAAGGGTGAAAGTGCCTGTTGTTGATAAAATCAACCCACAACATACCAAGTTTGCCACAGGGGTGGAGAACAAAGCTACAGGTGACTCTAACGTGAAAGCCATGGGGAGGTACTACTTAACAGGATATAGTTTTTGGAAAATTGCTGTCTTGAGAAGGGTATATCATTTGACGTAAACTGTTCTAGAAAAATTAGACTAAAGCTTGTCCCAAACAGGGAATGATGAAAGATTACTGTCCTTAAATATGCTTTATACAATATTCCATATATTTTTGGCTAATTTTTACAGAGAAAGTCGTCAATCAACATAGCATAAATTCCAGAACAAGAAAATAACATTGTCTGGTTATTGGTATCCTTCAATTCCAACCATTAAAAGTGCTTTGTACTAAGCAGGGTTCTAAAATAAAGGCCACGGTCCTGCACAGGAAACATATTTAAGTAAAGGTTTTTCTTGCATAAATGGGGTCAGAATTTAAACCGCCAAACCCCCCCCCCCCCTCACCTACCACCCCATCTCCTTCCTCTCATGGTCAGGGGGACTATTTAACAATTAGACCCGTAGCCCATGAGGCAAAGCTGGGTGGGCTATTGACCCATGGCCCTTGAGGGCGAAGGGTCTAATTGTCTTAGTATCACCCAACTAGTCCGTCAGAAAAAGCAATAATAAAGACTGTTTGCAAATGCAAGTTGAAGAAATATTTATTTGGGAATAAAACAAAAGAATTTTGCTACTCAATGACTATTATTAATAGTCCTCTAGTAGCGTTGCCAATCAAAATGCAGGATTTGCATTAGTCCACTAGTTGGGTGATACTAATACCCAAATATTCAATTAATGTAACTCCCTCCCTGACGCAATTCAGGGTGCAGTTACATTTAGCAGTGATGGTATTAACATGGTAACAACAAGTCCTTTATTTCTCCTTATACAGGTATATAACTATGTAGTTTTACCCTGTGGCTTTCTGTGATGCTTTCTGAGACCACTCTAGGAGAAATTTCTTTGTTCTGGATTTTTTCTTGTTTGCATAGAAACCCTCCACCTTGATAAGGATAACAATACCACAAGCATTATAAAACTATAAAAGAAAGAATATATCCCACCAAGACATGTCTGTATTGTTAACTCTTTTTTAATAATAAAATGTTCAGCATTCTCTAAATTCATATGGAGGTCTATATTAAGTGAACTTGGAGAAATACCAAAAAGTTTAGAAAGACTGTCAGTGGCCTAGGAATCTGTGATAGGAAGTGTATAACACTGGAACATTGATATATTATAAATAAGTTGAATAAATGTTTGAAGTACAAGTAACTACAAGTAAATTTTAGTTTAAGATCAAGTAGGTTTTAGTTTGAAATCAAATGTCTTATGGGTTCTGTCCAACATAAACAACAAAAACAACAATCCTTACTGTTAATTTCCCCCCCCCCCCGCCCCGTTTTACAGAACATTAAATTTGTTGGACAACTGGACTTTGGGTTGAGAGCCCAGGACTGGCTCATTTTGTTGTGTTCTTGGACAAGAAGCTGTACTTTTTCAATCTCTTTCTGTCTGTATGTCACCCAAGTGGTCTATCAGGCAAGAGCTTATCCCAGTTTTGTAGCATGAAGTGAGTATGTAACAATATTTCTTCTCCCCCTAGATGGGATGCTAGTCCATCACAGGGTCACAGTCTGGCATTAAATTTATCAGTATCCATTTATACACCTGGGAAGCAAGAGGGACAGTGAGAGTAAAGTGTCTTGCCTGAGAACACAACACAATGTACTCAGCCAGGGCTCTAACCTGGACTGTTCAATCCGAAGTCGGGCATACTAATGAGGAGGCCATCACCCCTCCAAGTGTAACAAGGGGCACCACCAAAAACAACCACAAAGAACTACCATCAAGCACAGGCTTTGCCTTGAGGCTTGAAGAACTTGATGCTATTTTTAATAGAAAAAAAATTACTAACATTGATTTAAAATACCTGATAGTGATGAATAATGGCCCAGATCAATCCAAGAACCAGCATTTCATTTCCATCTACCACAGATTCTCTGTGAATATTCACAAGCTTGACCTGATGTGTAAAATCAAAACTCACTTATTGGCATTTATTATTACTAACTTATCAGTGCACCTATATTAGCATATGACAGGGCCTATTGCATGACTGCTCAAATATGACTCTTTTGAGCCCATTAGGTGCCTTGATTATAAAAACTATACTTACAGAAAGATACCTCCAGCAAACTTAAGAGTCTCTTTTGTCACTTACATTTTTCGTAGTTAAAAATTTCAAAGCAGATCCAACGTTTGCAAGATGATGAGGTCTCTTGTTTCCTTTTTCTTTTGGCTGAAAAATGACAGATATTACATTTCTATAATATTATAATATACCCTGTAAAGAAGTACACACTAATTCCATAATATTGACCAAAAACATGGAACTAGCAAGCAACATAGATGCACAAGCAAAGAGAATCTAGATTCATTTTTTGATAATCTAAATCAAAAAGAGATTTCCCTGTCTTTAACATTTTCAAAAAATAGAAAAAAATATCACCATGTTCCTATCAAACATGTAGAAGCACTAATTGATAATTACATACTTAAGCTCAAACTGTTAATTGAATATCACAGGCAGAAAGTCTTGGCTTTTTTCAAAATATACCCTGTAAAGAAGTACACACTAATTCCATAATATTGACCAAAAACATGGAACTAGCAAGCAACATAGATGCACAAGCAAAGAGAATCTAGATTCATTTTTTGACAATCTAAATCAAAAAGAGATTTCCCTGTCTTTAACATTTTCAAAAAATAGAAAAAAATATCACCATGTTCTTATCAAACATGTAGAAGCACTAATTGCTAATTACATACTTAAGTTCAAACTGTTAATTGAATATCACAGGCAGAAAGTCTT
>Ga0126337_10002132_pt1 | contig 12414 bp, 7 predicted proteins | sample DipCmetagenome_FD_92527 | JGI IMG/M metagenome (GOLD analysis project Ga0126337, IMG submission 92527) | Coral microbial communities from La Bocana,Puerto Morelos, Mexico - Diploria C A metagenome | ecosystem: Host-associated > Invertebrates > Cnidaria > Coral | place: La Bocana,Puerto Morelos... | reverse complement strand
GGATCTGATCTTTAAGATTCCTTATCTATTAAGCTATATTAGTCAGAGTATGACACTTGAGGAAGGGGATTTAGTTTTGACTGGTACCCCAGAGGGAGTCTCGGCAGTGAAGCCAGGGCAAACGATAGTTTGTGGTATTGGTGATATAATAGAAATGTCATTCCCTGTTTCTTTGTAGAAAGGCTGGACAAAGTTCTCTCAGTGTTTTCCAATGTAACATTTATTCTATACTCACGAAAATACCAGTTTACAATGTAAAATATATAAGTAGCAATTTCAAACTGAATCATTTAAATTAATAGATAAACCTTCAAGTTATCTTTTATGCGCAGTTTGATTACAGAACTACCCAACTGGAGGAAGCATAGAAACAGGAAATAATTTGTTTTCTGATTCACAATACATCAACAATTTATCTGTTAACCTCTGAACAGCATGCTAATCAGGTAAACTAATTTATTTCTCAATATGCAAAATAAGACAAGCAACTCTTAGCAGAAGAAAACTAAACTTATGTATCATGTGAGTCTTCCTTGGGATGTTGTAATAAGTAAGTACTGATTAATGCTTGATAGACTGGTTTTCAACAATTGAAATTTAATTTGTAAGCATCATAAAACCGAACCAAAGTTATCACTCTGGCCAATCACAAAGAACAGAGATAATCCAGTGAAATAATCTGAACTCAAGTTAATTATATGTAGCTGACACAAAGGTTTCTAAGCCTAGCATGGTAATCAGAAACCAATTACTTTCAATTTCAGCACTATCAGTTGACCAAATGCAATTACTGTTAATTAATGGTTATCTGCGTTGTTAATAATCTAAAACAGCCATGTTTATTAAATTACCAAGCAAATAAAGTCATACAACAAATATCTGAATTACATTCGAAATTTGAAATTTCTAATTGAGCTATGTAGCAAATATCTTGATTACATTTGAAATTTTTAATTTCAAGCCTTCAAACCATCTGTCATGAACATACCACTAGCTTTAAAAGAGTAATGACTATAATAATGCATTACTTTTTGCAAGACAGTAACAACTAAATGCCAGCAAAACTCTGTCTTCACAAATGTTCTGTAAAACTATTGCTGCGCTTTTTGAAATATCTTAAATGAACTGCATTCCGGTCTCTGATGATTTCTAAAGCATAAAACCTAATCTTGCCAACAGGTCAGGTTGATTAACGAGGTGCCTTGCACAAGCCTGGTTCATAATTTATCCAATAATTGGACACACCCTAGGCCTCCACTTGGCCACCATACTTTGGTTCATTCCTTTAATTTTATGCAACAACAGCTGTTCAAAGACAGAAATTCAATTAACTGAGATGTGTCCAAATTTAGGTTATTATTTTATGCTACTCTGTTTGGGAAGAAATGACACCAGGCAATGTTGATTGATTTCAATTTAAGTTTCTAATCTCCACACAGACACTTATTAAGCACTTTGATCATCTGTAGAGACACGTCCAAAGGTGTACAGTAATCATTACGAACATACAGAGCTTGCATTCAATTGCAGTGTACATAGAGGTCATGCATATGCAATAGTCAGCTAAACAGTTATCAAGCTTAGAATCTAGCTAGTGCATATAACATCATTTTGGAGTTTTGGAACAGTCATCTGTACTGTAACTTCTTTCAATTGGCATCAGCTACCTCTACGTTAGGGTTATTGTATGTTGTAACCAAAACGTCTGCTATTTTGTTTGTCTCGGTTCCTGAAATAGGCACCAATTGATACTTCCCTCTGCATTCAGGAGAGTTATCCAGAATTTCTGTTAATTTTCGCATAAAAAGCACCACCTTTAAGACAAGGAAACAATGTTGATCATGATTAGAGTCACAGTAATAACCAAAGAAAAGCAAAGCAGAAGAGGAATCAACATTCTATTTTATTCCCCAGTTTTTGTTGCTTTTCACATGTCACACACTAAGGTCTTCACATTATGGTGGACAACTAATAAATTTATAATTCTTACATTTAGGCTGACTATGTCCCCATGAAACCAAAATTGGGTATATTTGAAAAAGCCTGATTTGCATAATTTAGAGTGGATGGAAAACATTTAAAAGACAAGTTGACGTTATTGTAATCGTGATTTCCCAGACAAAGTCATTCTCAAACAGAAATGGGTATACTGCTCTTTGTATTGTTTTGCAATTTCTTGATAGGTATTTTGGCAACATTCCTAGTCAATATTTGCCATCAATTTTGAATTTGCAGTCAATTGCTACATTCAACATCAATTCCACCTTGTTACCAGAACATGAAGCATAGTCACTAGGAATTTGTTCTTTTCATCAGATTTTTTTCTTTCAGCCAGATTTTGACATTTTGGGAGCTGTTATACATAGAAGTCTTTTCAAAAGTGCTGGGAAGAAGAGGCGCAAAGCCAAACTTGTTGCTGGCTAAATTAGGTTCTTATGCACATACTGAAGGGTACTTTCAAGCATTTCTGTTACACTTTGCACATTTAAATCATTGGGTACTTAAAAGGCTGTGGAATAGAAGTTGTATTTTAAAAACATTTGTACCTCCTCAGGAAGAGAATGAGATTTGAAGATTCTTTTAAAAGACTGATTTTTAATATGGACTATTCCCTTTTTGGTAACTGGGTCTGTAAAGGGAAGTCACTTTTAGTTTCATCTTTTTACCTTTATTGTCCATGAACAAGTGGGAGACAGCTAACTGGCCAACTGAAAAGTAACTTGTTACTTGTGGCATACTCACTGGAGGTAAGCTGGGTCGTCTCTCCTGTATAGGCCCCATAAAAGCATGTGTCTGTCCCAGAGTTGGGTTTTGACCCACTGTATAAGCCCAATAAGTGTATGTGTCTGTCCCAGAGTTGGGTTTTGACCTATTTTAGTCTAAAATTGAGTTATAGATTCTCCAATGTAAGATAGGGTCTTTCTTGGATATTTTTTATAACAAGGCATTGTTTACTGGAGGTGCAACTGGTACATAACTACAATTTGTGTACTGATTAAACAATCCCTAGGTATTTGACAAGTTGACGTGCCTAGGGAGAGATTGTGGGAATTTGATGTCAAATAGGGTGAATTTAAGATATGCCACTGAAAATTTTATTACTTATGTAATACATAACACAGAGGAGGGTCTCAAGATTGCTTCTTTTTGTTTCCATGACTCATTTATACCATGTACGTCCTGGGTAGGGGTAGTTGAGCCCTGAGAGGACCATTTTTGCCTTTGGGAAACTGGAATAGACAAACTGAAAATGAACAAAGGTTGCCTGATGGGGAATGTGGAAGATTCACACTGACTGATACATTACCTGATGATCTCGCTCTTGGCGACTCAAGGGAGCATCTGCATGCGTGGACATGTCATACAGGTTCATTAGAGGGGTGGCATACTCCAACACAAAGTGATATTTGTCAACACCTCCGTCTGGGCGGGGCATCTCTATCCGGTGTACCGCATGCTTGTAAGATCGCGCCTTTATACCACCCCTGTTAATTTTACACTCTGGGAGGGGACCGGCCCATTTCACCCTGTCATCAGCGTGCTCGATGTCATCGTACGTAAAGCAGGTTTTTGGCAGCAAAATGAAAAGCTTTTTCGTGGTTATCTTATAACGAAAGTCGTCTGATTTTCCAATCTGTTCTTCAAGTCTTGGAAGCACCAGCTTCAGGTAGCCAAAATAGTAGCCCCAAGCCAGTCCATCGGCAACATTCTTGTTTTCTCTTTCACTGATGTCGGATGTTTCTACAGGAGACAGTCCTCGAACACCGACAACGAACACCAACTGTGGAACCACGAAACAGTTCAGTGCAAACAATATGGCGTAGTCTGCATGACAAAAGGTTTCGTAATGTTCGTACAAAGTATAACCCAGGATGAAAGCGATAAAAACAATGGCGACTGAAATAGCTTGCCAATTTCCGAAACCAAAAGTGGAACTGAAAACCTGCTTCCAGTTTCCTCGATACCTCGTCTCCTTGTGTTGAATTTCTTCAGTGACCAGGCATATTCTTCGCACGAACTCCCCACTAACTACACTCAGGGTAAGTAGGGCGGCCGCAAAGAACAGAAAGTGAATTCCTTCCTTGCTTTCTCTCTCCCTCACCGAGAACACAAGAACAACTAAAAAAAAGATGATGATAATTATTGAAACAATCCCTGCCGCATTTCCACGAGGTTTAGAAAGTGGCCCAAATCCATTATTTTCTTGCTGAGCCACGTCAGCCATAATAGAGCGTGATGAGTAAAGTTCTCGGTCTGACTTGTGCGTAATAGTTCGCCAATAAGGGGCAAATCTGCAGCAGCAATGGGTTTTTGTTCATTCCTGATGGGTAACTAGAAGGGAAAATACCGAATTGGTATTACAGTTCATCTGATTGGTCAGATCAAAAGCTTCATCATCGATTGATGCTTGAGTTCGAATGAGATTCCCCAAAGCAGATCATAGCACGATATGCAGCTCTTTCTCGAAGCTTCAAATCTGGCCTAAATCCATTATTTTCTCAGTTTCACCAGCCACTATATAGAAATTATCAATATCTCTTATGAATGCGTCTAGCACGAATTTTCGTCTCCCGGAAGTTGTACTTCTTTTGGCTGACTGGGGAATCCCCTGTTAAATAAGTAACAAGTTACATCATTTATTTTTAAAATGCAATATGCTACGAAAAATGCTCGAACAGCATTTTTCACTTTCAAGAAAAGACGGGAGATATTCTGATTGTGGCGACTTTCGATTGAAATTGTATGCGATGGACAATTGCAATTTGTTGGAAGTAGAAAGCTCTCGAGTAACAATGGAACGATTACTTTTTCCTGTTTTTGTGGTTCGTGTCATTTAAATTCCATTCGAACCTGCTGAGAATGCTCGATGTTTGTGTAGAAACAATGAGAAATACTAAGGGATATCCTAACTAATCAGGCCTTAAGATTCAAGATTCTGTGATATGTTAATTATTTATAAGTATTCCAATGGTTGGCGAGGTGACCTCTAGAAACCACCAGGCGTATAGTTGAGGCCACCTTGAACTTAACAAGACGATTATGTAAATAGTGCTACCGTGCATGTTCGGCTTTGCCAGTTCAGCAATTATTTTACTAAAAAGTCGAGCAGTTTTTTTTCTTAAATTTGGGAAAATTTGACAATATAGTGTTTGTAACAGGAAGGGAATTCCAGATCTAAGGACCTTGTTAAAGAATTATGAATTTTTTCAGATCAATCCGGTGACGAAGTACGCGTTAATTATTGGCTGTTCTGGTGCTATAGCCATGAATTTGACTGTTTGTAAAAAAACAAGTTGAAAAAAACGGAGGCAACAGGCTGTTATCATATGACAGCATAAGTTTAGGTGTTTCAAACGTGTTGATTTGATTAATTTGGAGAATAAAGGAACAGAATGTACTCTATAATCTGAATTGGTAATATACTGCTAATAGCTCGAACAGCCCGTTTTTGCCAACAGTAAATTCTGTTTAAGTTAGTTACGTAACGTGAGGATATTAAGCACGAGATTTGAACACTACCGTCACGCAACGTATCAACAAATCGCTGTTTACCCAGGGGTCCTCTCCACTCGCATGGACTTTGACTCTATGCATATGTCTGTAAAACCTCGGTTGTTGATTAAAAAATGTTAATTTTGGCACTAAACAGAGGTTGAAAGTCAACTAGTGAAATTATGTACGGAGTATTATAATTTATTTATTATTTATTTATTTATCAGATATATTTACACCCTTATGTCGATGGAGCTGAGAAACTTCCTTAACGCTTTGTTATTTAAGGCAAGGGAGAGGCTATTAGAAGCCACCTCAAACAAAATTCGGAGACGTAAATTTATAATCTATGTCAGGGTCGACAAGCGGGAGCGGACAATTTGACAATTTGTTATTGGTAAAAAAAACAAATTAACGTCAGTTTGTCATGCGTCTGTCCTGCATTGACAATTCTTCATAACCACGGCTACTTTGACAATGTTATGACGTAATTCATGATCAATAGCAGGACAGACACATGAAAAACTGATGTCAATTTGTTTATAATTTTCTCGGAAATTCTTGAACTAAAAGCAAGCCCAGAAAAGTCAACAACTGCAGCAAAAGATAAGACAAGAAAACGAAAGGCGATTTTAAAAATATAAATGTCCTAGAAAGCAATGCCAGTAGAAAGAGAGGCATGTTTTCTGATGATGCTGCAAATGTCTTTTTGAGTTGATTGGAGTCAATTTGGCTCATATTCAAGCTGTCCAAAACGTTGAAAAATGCATTTTTGACAGTCTTGGGACAGTTAACATTATAGTGAAAGGTCTCTTTTAAAGTTAAGCTTGTCATTTCCTGTTTTATATTTGAGAGATGGGGCAGGAGTGGCTTAATTTCTACAAAGTAGACAGATGAGCCCGTCTTAGTATATCCAGGAGTTGTTCTTTTACTGGGATTATATGGAACAAATTCAAATTATCATTGACTCTGCAGGCTTCCTGGGTAGGGATTATGACACTTGGGTGCTGCCATAGGGTCCACAATTTGACATGGCTGTTATGACCTGTCTTTCTTTTACTCTCTTTTGTGTTTTTCAAAACAGTTTTTATACTAGCCTCAGTGTCCCTTCCCCCCCAAAAAAACTTGATTTTAAAGCCCTTCCTATAAATAGAGTATTGTGGTGGAGGTAAATCGCATATTATCAGCTAATGTTGCAATCTACTAAGGCTGGGGGAGGGGATGGTTAGACCCAGGCAAATTTCACAATTTCAAGAAAGCAAGAGTCAAATTCCTCACTGCCAGCACCTAGTCAATGTCACTTTTCCTTCCCTTGGCAATTTGTTTTTGTCAGAGACGTTGCTGTCATGTAAATTTTCGCACCCTGGAGTACCCAAGTGTAAAAATCCCCTAATCTAGAAAGCCTGCCATGTCAATTCTCCCCCAAACCCTAGTACCCTGGGGTTTAACATGGACAGTGTTATTATTCTTTGCAATAGTATGTGCTTGCATATTGCCTGAAAAAAATCTTTCTTTTTTGGAATTTCTCTTTTTGGGGCACATGTTATCCATATGCCAATGGATAGTCCATTTTAGCCCTAAGTCCATTTAAGTAGTCCTTTTTTGGTGGTCCATCCATGTACCAACCCACCTCATATTGCTGTAAGGTATTACTACTGGGAGTTAAAATTTCAAATAACAGAATTTTTTACTGGAAGTTCATAAAATATGTCACAAAAGAGGTCAGCTGTTGAATCACTGGTTGAATATACATGTAAAGGCTTGATGTGTAATTTACATGTTTTTAGTACACAACATATCGGCAAATTATTTTCTTTTGAAGTTATATGTTTTATTACACCCATTACTGTGGACAGCATTTTAATGAATAAACGTATTTCTAAAACAATACAATATCATACAAGTGACTGACAGAGGAACATAGATTGGTCAAATCTGAGCCCTGTCAAGACTTTGAGATCCTGGAGATATTTCATATAATAACCATTTACTCATTTACTTGGGAAAATTAAGAAAACGTAACATTATAGCACCATTATCAACTGTTCAATTAAACAACAGATGGCATTTAGTCACTACTAATGTCAGTAGTCTCAGTAAAAGAGCATGAGTCTTCTCTAAAAAAGTATGTCATGAACATGACATTATAATTGCATATACTATGTTTTCTGATATTCTGAATTTTAATCTCACATGAGACTCTAAACTGTAAATCATCAATAACCAATGATTTATTATTAATTCTGTATCATAAAATGTTTCTAATGTCACTCACTCACTACCCTCTATTGGCCCATCAGGTCAGTAGTCATCTCCAGTTTCTTCTACTCCCCCTAGATGGATGCTAGACCATTGCAGGGGTCCCTTTCAGCATTAAATTAGCTCAGGTACCCATTTACACACATGGCTGGAAAAGTAAAGTGCCTTCCCCAAGAACAAAGCACAATGTCCCTGACCAGAGCTTAAACCTGGACTGCTTCATACAGAATCGAGTGCACCAACCATGAAACTATGGCACCTTGCTTTGTGCCTGCTTCACATCATTCTGTACCAAGTCTTTTTCATTTTCCCTTTTTGTTGGTGACAAAAGTATCCCTTGTTTCTACTTGGCCTAATATGTTAAAATATCTTAAAACAGGGGTTCATCATCTGGCAAACTACTGTATGGGAATCAAATTGTCACAAGAGTATAAAAATAAACTGTGATTTGTGTTAGTGATTAATATGTAGTCAGATGATTAGGATTCCTGTGTCTCAGGTGATTGAACATAAAGATTGTTATTAGAAAAAGTACATTGCTTGTTACCAGTAAACAGTTGAGACACCTCTTAAGGTTTCACAATCTTATTACAAACAAGAAACACACCTTGTTAAGCAAACAAAAGAATAGTGAGTTTGGTAAAACTCAAAACTTGGTTCTTTTTCTTGTTAGACTAATTAAAATGTGGTAATTTCGTTATATCAACTAAGTTGAAAATGTAAATTGGCCACCGTAATGAGTTATAAAGCTGACGTTTCGAGCGTTAGCCCTTCGTCAGAGCTCTGACGAAGGGCTAATGCTCGAAACGTCAGCTTTATAACTCATTACGGTGGCCAATTTACATTTTCAACTTAGTTGATATAACAAAATTACCTTGTTACCCCCACCGACGCAGTACCACAGTTTCTTTAGAAACTTTCACCCTTAATTAAAATGTGGTCAGATGATTAAAATTCTTGTGTCCCAGGTGATTTTGCATAAAGATTGTTATTTGATGACATATTCCTCAATTGTTACCAGAAAACAGCAGTTTTGGAACAGTCATTTGTTCTGCTACTTCTTTCAATTGGCATCAGCTACCTCTACATTAGGGTTATTGTGTATTGCAACCAAAACATCTGCTATTTTGTTTGTGTCAGTTCCTGAAATAGGCACCAATTGATACTTTCCTCTGCATTCAGGAGAATTATCCAGAATTTCTGTAAGTTTTCGCATGAAAAGCACCACCTTTAAGATTTAAGATTGATCATGATTAGAGTCAGAGTAATTAATAATCAAAGAAAAGCAAAGCAGAAGAGGGATCAAGATTCTATTTCATTCTCAAGGTTGAGTTACTTTTCATATGTCACGCACTATGGTCTTCACATTACGCTGGACAACTAATAATTATAAATTTATTATTCTTACGTTTGGGCCTACTGTATGTCCCCACTAAACTGTAATGTGGGACTCCTTTAAATTGGGTAAATTTGAAAATGCCAGATTTGCATAATTTAGGGTGGATTAGGGTAGACAAGCTGATGTAATTGTGATTGCGATTTCTCAGACAAGCAGAAATGGGTATACTGCTCTTTGTATTGTTTTGGGATTTCTTGATAGGTATTTTGGCAAGATTTCTAGTCAATGTTTTTCATCAATTTTGAATCTGCACTCAATTGCTACAGTCAACATCAATTCCACCTTGTTACCAGACCATGAAACATATAGTCACTATGAATTTGTTCTTTTCATCAGATTTTTTCTTTCAGCCAGATTTTGACATTTTAGGAGCTGTTATTCATACAAGTCTGTTCAAAAATGCTGGGAAGAAGAGGTGCAAAGCCAAACTTGTTGCTGGCTAAATATTTAGGTTCTTATGCACATGCTTCAGGGTATTTTCAAGCATTTCTGTTGCACTTAACACATTTAAATCAATGGTTACTTAAAGGTCTATGGAATATAAGCTGTATTTTAAAAACATTTGTACCTGATCTTGGGGAAGATTCTTAAGACTGATTTTTGATATGGAACCTGGACTGTAAAGGGAAGTCACTTTTAGTTTCATCTTTTTACCTTTATTGTCCATGAACAAGTGGGAGACAGCCAACTAGCCAAATGAAAAGTAACTTGTTTGCTCTCACTGGAGGTAAGCTGGGTCGTCTCTCCTGTATAGGCCCCATAAGTGCATGTGTCTGTCCCAGAGTTGGGTTTTGATCTATTTTATCTAAAATTGAGTTATAGATTCTCCAATTTAAGATAGTGTTTTTCTTGCAAATTTTTTATAACAAGGCATTGTTAATACTGGAGGTGCAACTGGTACATAACTACAATTTACGTATTGATCAAACAATCCCTAGGTATTTGACAAGTTGACGTGCCTAGGGAGAAGTTCTGGCAAGTTGGTGTCAAATAGGGCGAATTTAAGATTGCCACTGAAAATGTCGTTACTTGTATGATACATAACACAGAGGAAGTTGTTCAAGAATGCTTCTTTTCGTTTCCATGACTCATTTTTACCATGTATGTGGGCAGTTGATCCCTAAGAGGACCGTTTCTGGCTTTGGGAAACTGAAATTAGACCAACTCAAAATGAACAAAAGTTGCCCAGTTGGCTGGAAGACTTACTGACTGATACATTACCTGATGATCTCGCTCTTGGCAACTCAAGAGAGCATCTGCATGCATGGACATGCCATACAGGTTCTTTAGAGGGGTGGCATACTCCAACACAAAGTGATATTTGTCAACACCTCCGTCTGGGCGAGGCATCTCTATCCGCTGTACCGCCAGCTTGTAAGATCGCTCCTTTACACCACCCCTATCAAATTTCCACTCTGGGAGATTACCGGCCCATTTCACCCTGTCATCAGCATGCTCGATGTCATCGTAAATAAAGCAGGTTTTTGGCACCAAAATGAAAAGCTTTTTCGTGGTTATCTGGTAACGGAATTCGTCTGATTTTCCAATCTGTTCATCAAGTTCTGGAAGCACCAGCATCAGGTAGCCAAAATAGTAGCCCCAAGCCAGTCCATCGGCAACATTTTTGTTTTCTCTTTCACTTATGTCCGATGTTTCTACAGGAGACAGTCCTCGAACACCGACAAGGAACACCAACTGTGGAACCACGAAACAGTTCAGTGCAAACAATATGGCGTAGTCTGGGCGAAAAAAGGTTTCGTAATGATACCATAGGGGCAAGGCCGAACCAACGGAGGCGACTAAAATAGTGCGCCAATTTCCGAAACCAAAAGTGGAACTGAAAACCTGCTTCCAGTTTCCTTGATACCTCGTCTCCTTGTGCTGAATTTCTTCAGTGATCAGGCATATTCTTCGCACGAACTCCCCAATAACTGTACTCAGGGTAATAAGGGCAGCCGCAGAGAGCGGAAAAATTCCTTCCTTGATTCCTCTCGCGCAAACCGAGACCACAACAACAACTACAAAAAAGATGACGACAATTACTGAAACAATAACTGCCGTTTTTCCACGAGGTTTAGAAAGTGGCCCAAATCCATTATTTTCTTGCTGAGCCACGTCAGCCATGATAGAGCTTGATGAGTGAAGTTCTCGGTCTGACTTGTGCGTAATAGTTCCCTAATGATGGGCAAATCTGCACCAGCAATGGGTTATTGTTCTTTCTTGATGGGATACTAAAGGGGAAAACACCGAAATGCTATTACAGTTCATCTGATTGGTCAGATCAAAATTCACTACCCAAAGCAGATCATAGCATGATATGCAGCTCTTTCTCGAAGCTTGAAAACTGGCCTAAATCCATTATTTTCTCGTTAAAACCACGGTAGTTTTACCAAATTATCAACACTGATCTGTTATGAATGTATCTGCGTTACGAAAAGAGCGAATTTTCGTCTCCCGGAAGTTGTACTTCGTCTCGCTTTTTCTTGTTTTTGTGTTTCGCGTCATTTAAATTCCATTCGAACCTGCTGGGAATGTTCGATCTTTGTGTAGAAATACCACGGGATATCCTAACTAAACAGGCCTCAAGATTTAAGATTCAATAGTCTGTTTATTTGCTTTTTTACCTAATATATCAATTATTTATAAGCATTTCTATGGTTCGTGAGGTGACCTCTAGAAACCACCAGGCGTATAGTTGAGGTCTCCTCGAACGTTACAAGTCGGTGACGTAAATAGTGCTACAGTGCATGTTCGGCTTTGCCAGTTCAGCAATTATTTTACTAAAAAGTCTAGCAGTTTTTTCTTAAAATTGGGAAAATTTGACAAAGAAGGGATTGTAACAGGAAGGGAATTCCAGAGCCGGTAATAGCCCGTTTTTGCAAACAGTACCAGTTTTCGCGCGCGCTTTTGCTGATGTGATTCAGCGCGCGCACAAGGATTGAAAAAACAAAAATGTCGTCAATAGAACGATCATTTTCAAAAATAATACGACTTTTTTAATAATTTTCACAAACATGTTTCGACGGTACATCCGTCTTCGTCAGTGTGACGGTTATGAAAATTTACAGCGATTTAAACGTGCCTGTTACAAATCAAACGTTACATTGCGTTGGAAAACAATACGCTAGATAAATTTCGAAGTGCACGAGCACTTGTCATCGGACAAATCTTCTCACGTTTATAAGCATTTGCAGGCTTCAGAGTCGTGCCGTACCTCTTGCAACTTAGACTGTTTCAAGATCTTAGACTCTGCACCTACTAAG
>Ga0126337_10002129_pt1 | contig 12418 bp, 10 predicted proteins | sample DipCmetagenome_FD_92527 | JGI IMG/M metagenome (GOLD analysis project Ga0126337, IMG submission 92527) | Coral microbial communities from La Bocana,Puerto Morelos, Mexico - Diploria C A metagenome | ecosystem: Host-associated > Invertebrates > Cnidaria > Coral | place: La Bocana,Puerto Morelos... | reverse complement strand
ATTTCGGTTGGAGTCAAATGGAACAGTAATTTTTCGCAAAATCCGTTCGGAAATTAAAGACTATCTCAGGGATAGTCCTCTCTTTCCGTTCTCAAAGGAACGGCGGTAATTGCTAAATTCTCAGTTTCAAGTCTCATTGGCCAAAGACAATTACGAGAAATCGAATTGTAAATGCTAAGCTGGGGTTGGGTTAGCTTGCTGAATTTGGAAAAAACACCCTTACTATTATTGAACGGTCATCTCAACCGGCCGGGTCTATTCTAGCAAACGGTAAACAGCCAGTATCTCCACATAACTTGTTTTTATACACAGATTATCCACACATGTGGCACACCGAACCTTGGAATGATTGCTCGACTCCATGTGGTTCAGGGAAACAGACACGAGACGTCTACTGTGCGAAAACCGAAGGAGAAAAAGTGTCTTCGAAATATTGCAGCAAGACCAAGCTACCAACGCAATCTCGTAAATGCTATGGAAAGCAATGCGGTAAAGTATACTGGGTTATTATCAGACTCAATCTGTGTTTGCAGGGCGCTAAGTAAATCTTGTTAATTCTATATATCAGTCAACTGCCATTTATATCCATTGGGCCATACGCTCCAAGCAAGCACAAATGCACTCGGATTGGAAGGGATATGCCTTATAGGAAACTTGACGGTTTTTATCAACACTATCCATCAGTGCCGGAGTCATTGACTCCATTATACAACAGGTTATTCTAAATCTGTCAGGTTTCTAATTGCTAGTCTGTCAAAACTATTGAGATATTGCTATATATCCGTCTTTCGCATAGAAACCTGTCCGCGGGACTGGCTTTTATTCAACAACGCTTGTTATCAAGTGAACTTAGACAAGAAAAATATCCAGGATGCGACCGATTCGTGCCTCAACAATGGGGCAGGAATATTAACTCTGAGGAGCAGCGAGGAGGAAACCTTCCTGCGAGGAGAACTGGAGAAGGACAATCTGAACAATCTGTTTTACTGGCTTGGTATGGATATTTTGCTTTTAAATCATGATGAATAAAGTCTCTTTCAGCAACAATGCCAATCAGTATTTAAAAACGTTTTTTTTTAAGATTCTAAAGGTTTTTTAGGCTGACACGGACGTTAAAACGATCATGACATATAGGATACAATGAAGCTAAGAGAAGAGGAAACAAGGTGACACTCAAAATTCACATTGACGTTACTTTATGACTTGTTCAATCATGAAGGGTTAGATTTTCTATTCTTTTCTGCTGGAAAAATGCAAAAATCTCAGCTTATTACTTGTTTCGAAAGTTTCAAAAAGTGCTTAACGGCTCGTATACCGTACATCGTAAATCGTAAATCGTACACCGACTTTAACAGACACAAACAGAAACCAGAAGCACTTTGATTGACCCATAAAAGAGAAAACAAAGAGAGCAAGCTGTTTCTTTCTCTTAACACGGTAAATGTGCTACTTCTAGGTGCCAAGTATAGCCCAAGTAAAGGTAATTTTGCGTGGCCTGATAATACGGAAGTTGTTTACAACGCATGGAATCCAGGAGAGCCTCGATTTGGAATGGACTGTTCTCTAATGATGAACAGAAAAGGCTGGGGCACAGATAGATGTGACATGGAACGAAGCTATATTTGCAAGAAGGGTGGGTTATTACAGTTTGAAAGTACGTGACTGTCTTCTTTTTGAAAGGTGCTATGTCAGTTTGGATTAACAGTACAAGGATAAAAGTATGTTGAGTAGTTGTATAGCATCGCCGATTTCTTTATAGTTGCTGATACTAAACAGAAACTTAAATTATGCATCAAAATTGCTACCATTGGCGCTAGAACTTTTCGAGTCTAACACTCTTGCACGTAACTGGCTCTTTCACCAATTACTGGCTCTTTCACCAATAAAATGTTATGGCAAAATCAGCAGCTAAATCCACGTCTATCCAATCTCAAAATAAATAAAAGCCTACCTTATTTTATAGAGCTGAAGACTTACAAGCGAAGTGAAGTCAAGATTAAGACGGAAACGAAAGAGGGCTACAAGTGGTATGCAGAAGATTGGGACGAGTGTTCGGTTTCTTGTGGTGGAGGCCAAAGAAGGAGGAAAACATTTTGCGCTAATGACGAAAAGAAAGAGGTGGAAGACTCTTTATGCGAAGGTATTGCTACGTTATTTCTCTTTGAAATAATTACTTTAATGTGAAATAACCTCTATAAGAGTATTCCATTATCGTTTCCTTATTCGCGACAAAGCAAGACTGTGGAAGGGTTGCTGCAAACGTGGGTTTTTCTGTCACGTAGATCCTCCACCGGCAGCATGGCAAAAATGTAACCTGAACCCATGCCCCTCTGAATATAAATGGCACGTGGGAGACTGGCAAGACTGCAGCAGGACTTGTGGAGGTGGAACCAAACGCCGAACAAAGATGTGCGCTGGAAAAGATATGATATCTACCTCTTGGAAATTGTGCAAAGACAAAGCGCCAGTTACCGAACAAAAGTAAGAAAGAAAATCGTTTTTACCTGATAAGCGTGAAAATAAGATAAATTTCGTTACAATTTTACAAAAGAAAAACAAACAAACACGAACAGTGCTAGTATCGCTCAGTGACGACGGAATTTTATGTCAACATAGGTGCAACACTGAGCCTTGTCCAAGAAAGAAAATTCCAGTACCATCATCACCCGTCTGGAAGGTGAGTGCATGTGAATGTAAATTCAATCTCTTTGTTCTTATTCAATCTCCCAAGAAGTGAGTGGACATGAGTGGAAATAAAAACACATCGCCTCCACACTGTTGGCAACGTCAGCCCATTCCTTGATACCAACAGGTGAACTGTTTGAAAATAAATTTAAAGTTTCAAGAAATGATTTACATGGTATTTCAGGTAAGAGTGATGGAAACAATTTTGCACTTTGCAGACGTCTTGCAGGCTTCTGTCGTAATTGAGGAAAACACGGTCTAACGCTTAAGCTTCAATGTATTAATTTCGGTTGACAGGGAGTACCAGCGTGTTGCAAGTATATGTGTTGTAAATAGCGCGCAAGCGTTCATCTCATCAACATGCAACAACAACAATAACAACAACAACATAAACGTATAAACAACCAGAAGTAAGAACAACAAAAACGTTAACAAAAACAGCAACTGACACGGAAATTAGTAACTGATGCATGGTGATGAATAGGGATAGAAACATGAAGGAGGCGATCATTTGCATGTGCATGTTATTTTAAATATCTTTATAGGTGAGCTCTTGGAGTAAATGTTCGAAAACCTGTGGTTCTGGGCACCAGATAAGAGGAGTATTTTGTTCCAGGAGCGACAATAAACCTTTAGATGCTACGTCATGTACTGGTAAAACAAAACCCACTGATTTGCGACAGTGTTTTCTGAAGGAATGCATCCTAAAAACAGGTTTGTGTTGAAAACGATTAGATGTACGTGCTTTTTTTTTTTTTGCAAAAACCAAATTACTGCATAAGCACATCTGATAATGCAACTCGTTTGACTGTTATTATTAAGAAGGCTAAAGTACCAAAGTTTACTATATGGAGTTATATTATATCATTTGACAAAGTTCAACATTTTTGCATAATAACTTATCCAGATGGCGTTTTGGACCTTACCTGTTAGTTTATTGACGCTTGTTCGAACGTTCCTTTGGTGTTCCCAATTAAAGAACTGTTTCAGGCTATTGAGCAGCGAAGTCCACATATTTCACATGACTTCACCTTGAGCATCGTGGCAATCATAAGAGAGGGACACTAATCTGTGATCTCACTTTTAAGAATAACAATCTACTTTTGTTTCTGTGCAAAGTCCACAGGTGCTCTGATAGTCATGTGATGTGTAAAACCTGGGCAAGACAAGGAAGTTGCAAGACAAGTGCGTTTGTTCGATCAAAATGTCGACGTCGATGCAAGACATGCTAAAACACGTGGATCAACTGTATTTTGGACAATTCTTTATGAAGAATCTTTTTACGACCACACAATGTAAATGCTCCTAAATTATGTAATGAAGCTGCCATTAGGACTAAGAGCTGTAGAGAAATCACCCGTGTGCGTGTCCTTGAACGTTCATAAGTAACCATATCCTTGTTTTTAGGGAAATTCGTAGGAATTTTAGTTAGTTACAATGGCCATTGTACTGAGAGGCGCACAATTGGGTCTTTAATCTTGCCATAAAACACTAAAAAAAACACAATTTTTTTTTATATGACAGCAATTTTTCCCAAGAACGCGCATTCTCATTGGCCGCTTCGTGATCACATGACATTTAACAATAAAAATTGTTTTCCGCAAAAAAGTCTCTGAGTAGGCAGGATTACAAAATCTATGTCGTAACATTTCACTGTTGCTTGCGAATATTCCTCTCAGGACCAGTCATTAAGTGTTTCATGTCCATTAAAGAAAGGCTGTGCCAGTCTTTCGGTTTGCTGAGTAACAGCGCGTAGAATGGCGAGTTTAAAAGGATGAAGACCAGAAGAGGAGAGCCCTGGTCTTTCCACCCTTGTCATTGTTTGTGCTTCTCCCTGAACAAGTGAATGCCTGGAAGAGGCCGGATTGTGTACAGAGCCGAATGACATAAAGTAATTCGACTGACACAGAGGTAAATAATGATCTCAGCAAAATTTGATGGAATTAGTTCACCCGCTAAATTAGAAGGCAAGAGCTGCCCTTTCATTATCACAACTCGCGTTTTTTGTTTCTCAGTGTCGAAACTAGCACAAAACTAAATCTGAAACTTGAAATAGAAAATTAGCCGTTGTGGTTCACGTTTTCCAGACAACGCAAAATTGGTCATTTCACTTTTCACATTCGTACATGGCTGGTAAAATACTGATCCACGGATAAATGCCTCCAAAATCATTTCTTGATGGTATGTCGATCTAAGTTTTCCGCAAATCGTTTTTCTAAATCTGAGTGCTTTGAGTGTACTGGACTTGAAGTGATGTCTCCCGAATAAACCGGTAAGTAAATTCAGCCGCCATGTTGATTTATTGTGGATTACTTGGCAATCGCTCGCTGATCACGTCGGGAATACGCAAGTCGGAACCAGTCAAAATTCCAGATTTTGACTAGTTAATTCGTCTTTTGAAACTGTAGTAAAAACTGATAATAGCATTAAAATGGAGATCAGAGTTGTCAGTGTTTAAAATAATAAAATGTTTTGATTGATCACAAACCAAAGAATTGTTTATCAAAGTTTCTTGTGCGCACCACTCGATTAACGATTGTAAATTTATTTTCAGTTCAAGGAAAAGTTCTGTGTTTCGGCATGCGTCGGCAAGTCGCTTGCTTGAACCGAGTTTACTTTCTGTCGAAAAATGGTATTTGTCGGTTGTGTTTGCTCCGTAAAGATAGAATTGTCGAGGCGTCTATCCCCTGTTCTATTTGACAGCAGTAAACTGTTCATTCAACGGCCAATGTTTAATAAAAAGGTTTTACGGGCGGTTCGTATTCTGCAGGGTAAAAAGCCGCGGATGGTTTTCTAAGTTTGACAGTCATGATCGGCCATCGATCGCGATGAACCTAGCATATAATCAACAAGAGAGAATATAATGGGAGAGTAAAATCGACACAAGCCTACAACACCTATATCATAGTACATCAAAGATGACATTTTATTCCTCTGGTAATTTGTAAATACATTTCAGATCTTTTCAAAAAAATTATTTTGGAAGTTGGCGGAGTAACATAAAAGCGTTGGTGACCTGATTCAGGACATTGGCGAATCGACTTCACGTGTTGGCGAACTTACTGAATGATAATTCGCTGGACAAAAACGATAAATCGCTATTTCGTCGGGTGAAAACGGTATATCGCTCTGTTCAAACGAGAAATCGCTTGATGGATGCAATAAATCGCTCGGAGCAAACGATAAATCGCTTGCATTTGGTGCCTCTTTACTTCTTTCATATCATGCTTTTTGGCACTTCCATGGAACTATTTTTGGAAGATGATAGTCAATATTTTTGTATTTTACCGCAAACGGTAACCGATCTCGGATGGGAAAATCTAGACCGCGTTTAATATCGATTTCAGCCAGTTAAATTCGTAAATTCGTGAGTTTTCAGTCCTTCCGGCGAGACACAGCCATATAGTAAGAAGATATATTAAGACACAAGCTTTTCAACTAAGAAGGCGAAAACCGGAACAGTCAACCTGTTTTCAGTCGAACAGGAAGCGAGGGCAAAAATAGCTGGCGCTGCTAAAACACGAGCAGACAAAACGCGCTCACATGTTTATGCGGCTAGTGTGCTCTCAATTCTTTTTCTATTCTTGCTGGACGGACAAAGGGAGCAGTGAGACTGCTCATAGACTATTGAGAACGGATCGAACTGCAGACGCTTGTTTTTTTTTTGGGGGGGGTTCATAGTTTCTAAAGTGTAGTACATCTGGAACAACAGAATGCACGTTTTGGGGTCTTGATTCTAGTCAATTGGGCTTAACCTATTGCCACTAACTTATAACGGGATTTCACCGCTTGTTGTCTCAAGCTTTCTAAAACATATTGATTTGGAAACTTTTCGATATTCATTCACATTCTTTAGTGTCTACCTCTGAAATTCGTTTGCCACATCCTTTTCCGCCTTTGCCTTTGATATTTTTTTCCTCGTCATGATTCAGTAACACTTGTCACTTGTCGGTTTTAAAATAGGCCTATATAACAAACTAAAGGCACGAGGGAATAAGATTTGGATTTTTTTTGGAAAGAAGAGAGAAATTATTTTCCTTTCCAGATAGAGTAATTTTTTTTCTAAAAGTAAAAAGTTTTAACTATTATTTTATCGCTTTGGGTTCGCCTGCCTTTTTTTGGTCCACGTTGCTGGGACTTAAAGTCAATGTGCATTTTTCTTTCATATTCTTATCGACAATTTGACATTAAAGATTATAATTTCAATAAATAATGCGAAGGTCCATCCCACAAATTACTTAAAGCAGGAGTTGACCACGACCCACTGTTACATGGGTCTTAGATCTAAAGTGAAAGTCTAAGTTCACTTACGGAAAAGATGATTACGGCAAATTGCCGAGTTCTTTTGATTTGTGACACAACAGGTACAACCTGGAAATCTATTGAAGAATCCAACACTTGGAATCATGCTCCCTTCAAAGCACGTTTATAAGACTCCAAACCGTGCATGTCTATAATCTGTGCTATGGCCCCTTATCCGTAAGTGATTCAGTTCGACAAAGTCCATATTATGTTCGGTCTCTACACCGAGGTCGAATTATCACCAGATCCAGTCCATTCACCAGTAGATGCAGAACTGCCAGAAATACAAGAAGAACTGGGAGGACTAGGTGTACTTGACATTATCTCAGACATGCATCCATCACAATGGAAAGAATCCTGCAAGATCCACACGACTTCAGAGGAAGGAAGTCCAAAGTCCTTCTTAGTTTTCTTATCACGTCTCTTGTTGTTTTCTTTTAATGTGTTTGAAGTTGTTTCACTTTTTTCGCCATCGTCCGTCTCATGATCCTTTAGGGTTTTAACAATGAAATGAAGTCTGGGCTCGTCACTGTAAGATACTTTCTCAGCGCTTACTTTTCCATTTTCGTCCACTGACAGGTACCACCCTTTGCCGTCCGTATCGGAATGGCACGTACGAAAAATGTTGTAAAAGTTCTTTCCAAAAAACTCACGAAATACACACTCCTTTCTTTCAGCCTCCTTTGGAAACAGAGACAGAAATTAAAAGAACTATTAAAATATTTGGCAAAAATACGAAAAGAAGAGCACTCTACCGCGAATCTCAAACGCCCTCTTGAGATTTATTTTAAGAATTTACATAGTAAAATAAAAAGAAATGCAGAAAAATAATATGAAGAACGAGGATACGCACAACAACAACAAAAATAACAGCAGCAGCAACAGCAACAGCAACAACCACAACAACAAGAGCCATAACAACAGTGACAAATAATTATCCATAAATAATAAAACAAAGGTAAAGGTAAAGGTCTAGTTGTTTATTTCTGAGAAAATTATCATTATCAAACCCACAAGATATATTTTTTTAATTGTCATCTAAAAACATAAGTCTCGCCTGAAGGTCACCAGAAAAACTTACCGTGGCGAAGATTTTTCCTTTGTTGTCTACCGCCAGATACTTTTTTGCTTTAAGGCCCCAAATGGCAATAAGATCTGGGCCAATAGAAAGAAACTGCAAAACCGCTAAGAATTAAATACAAAGAACAAACCCGATAAATTAAAATGAAGTAAATTGCATAAACACGGTGGCTAGGTTACACCATCTTTGTTATTCTGTTGCATTCAAACTCCACAACAACAACCACCTTCAGTAGAGTTTGTTTTGTAGGAATTTCTGAAATGCGGCAATGCAGTTCTGGACAAAAACAATGTAAGCTCAAATTGTGTAGCTTATGGCCATTCTACAGTTAACCTCCGAGACCCACAAATAGTTCGATGGTGCCGGACTAAGTAGACCTACCGACAATTGTAGCGAAAATATTTAACTTTGGTTTTGGAATTTGTAAGACTAAAGACGCAGCAAAAGTAGGTGACCTCACCCTTAAACTTGGAATCTAACTTACTGATGTTAAACCAAAAACAGTAATAGAGTAGTACTTTTACAACGCTAAGATAAATCTGATATGACAAGTTTCTAGTCTTTTAATTAGCAAAACTTATATACTTGAACTTGGGGATTTAACAACACAGTTTTTTTCTGGCACTCACGACCGTGATCCGCCTGTGCCACAATTATTTGATTTATTAAGCCCATTTTGAAATGTCTGGTTATCCTTACGATCTGATTGGCTCTCAGCCGTGCGATTTATTCACAAATCGCACTATCGCATCTCTTTCTCAGCGAATGAGAAAAATCTTGTAGCTCTTGTATTTAGGCTATGAAATTGTGTGACTTGAAAATGAATGTAATAAAGTGAAAATTTGGTCTGAAATCATACTTGTAAATTCAAACCAAATTGCACTTATCTCAGTTCAACTACCTCTAGATACAAAATACAGTATCTGTTTGACAAAGAAAGTTGCCATAGTGACTCGTTTGTTTGACAAACCATGAAAATAGCAACTGAAGGAGGGCACAGCATTCAGTATTAATTGTTAGCGAGCTGCTGTCAATGGTTTCGCCATAGGTTAATTGCTGTTTTAGTCCGAGTTGTATTTAACTTGCAAAGTATTTGGTGACTAAGAAGATCTGAGCGAGGACGGAGGCTGTGATACTATTTTACATTTCTGTCGCAAAATGTTCCACTTATGAAATAAATGTGACGATGTAGTATAATTAAAACACATCCAAACTATTAACTACAAAGCTGCAGTTTCCTTAAGGGTTGCTTAAAACAGACTACACTGAATGGCTAGCCAAAATGAGAATGCCAAAATAATAACAACATTCGTATATTGTAAATAAGTAAAAAAATCACAAAGGGGAAAAAAGGGAAAACAAATCTCATATCAAAAGAAATATAATACCCAGTTTCCATTATTCAAATAGTATAGCATTTTTAAGTAAATACGTTTTGTATGCAAATACGTTAACACGAAAGACTCGGAGGAAAGAGATTTAAGTGTGAATTAATTATTACTTTCTCGTAGTGAGCGACGTGGAGTGAGAAATGAGTTAGACTGTATTCGTTATATATTGATTTTCGGTCATAAACGGCACTCAAGCAATATAGATGTACAATTTTCCACTGCTCTCCTATACTGTAAAACGAGCAGTTCCATTTAAAACAAAGCTGAGGTAGGATCTTAAAGAGCAGTTAAATATTATTCGCTTGGTTCTAAAGCCAACAAATAATATGCTCTACTGAAAAAAAGGGGCGATTCTTACCAATATAATTTTTTCTCTGCATAGCTTTTTTTGACATGGAAATTTCTCAGTAACTCTCGGGAGTTTGTAATATTTGAGTCATTGTGGAATGTGGCTTTAAAAAGCAATAAGCGCATACGCGACCCAGTTTATCCTACTAAAGCCGAAATATTCGTGGCTGGAAACAATCTTAAGGTTGGCACAGTCGAGATCGAAAAAAAATGCAGACAAATGACAAGAAAATTTTCTTACCGTACAAACAGGTTTCGTCGCTCGTTCCTGTCACTTCACCAGTTGAATTAATCGCGAGGTAAAATCCATTCTTTGCGAATAGCTGGCGTCTCCGGGTGTATTTTTGTAGAGATGAAAAAGTCAGCGATGACTTCGGTCCAGCCATGATGGAAAATTTTGTTCAGAATTCAAACACAAGCTTTACTTGCCGACATCATGACCTGCGAAGAAGATTCGTAAAGGAGTCCACCATAAACCAAAAGATTAAATAATGATAATTTGATGCATGCAAAAACTGTTTTCGCTTCACACCGCATTAGCCAATGAAACTGCAGGCGAGCGGGGTATCTACTTGGAAAGCGAAGGTTTTATTGTTATTACGCAGCGCGGTAAACCGCAGTTGTTTAAATGTTATCCATTGTCACCGTTAAAACTCATAGTAATCATAAAAGTAAATCACCTGCTCGCCGAAACCACTGCTACGTCAGTAACATGTTTAAACGAAAACAATTCAATGTTTGAATTAACAGAGAGCGAGCCAAACGCTCTCAGAAACAACAATCTAACCTTTCGTAGTAAAAACGCAAAATTGTGCTATTGTGTGAGGAAATCTTTACGTAAAAAGTCTGGGTAGGGCAATCAAATCTCGTGTAAAATAGCTTTGTGCAATTAAGTAATACTGGAAGAGCGTGTTGAGGGTTTTCGTAGAGGACATACACACAACATCAGTGTCGAGTGATACTGACGTTATCAAAGCAGATAATCATAATTTCGTGCGTTCAGTGTATTCCATGCCTGACCATATCATAATATTAACTAACTTATTTGCGCAGTGCTAACCCGACCATTCAATTAAAAAGGCGAGTAAAAAAATAGGACTGAAAGGAGATGTTGTGTAAATGCTCGATTCAAATTTATTGTTGGGTACTCGAGACGAAAAGCGTTAGTGCAGGACCATAACAAAGACATAACTAGTCGGCTATGTGATATATAATTCAGTTGAAATCAGTGGAGAAAAGGTTAGATCAAAGTAAGATGAATTTGAACAAAAGGAAACTGAATTAAATTGAATGAAAGGTAAAAAAAAAAAAGATGGGGAGAAAATAAAACATACATTAGGATAAAATTAAATCTGAGGCTGGCCTCAATCGCTAGTCCCACGGTTAGGAATATTTTGCTTTACGTTTCCCCGAAACATTCCCCTGTAGGTTGCTTAGGAGCTATTTGGTTCTGGATATAGCCTCCCCTTTCGGGCCTGAAGAAACCACAACATTGGATTAACGGTCTACTGTTCCAGTCTCAAAAGCGAAAACCGAAAGAAAAAAGGGTGGTAATGAACTCTATTCGAAACAATAAAAGCTAATAAAGCGCAGATTATGATCTAAGATTTGAGATTTTTCAAATTTTAGTTCCCGTCCACACTTACATCGGAGAACATTGCCGAAAACGGTTTAATTCAGTCCGAAAACGCATCAATTCTTTCCGTCTACACTAGGCGAAATTCACGCGAGACAACCAGCGGACATTTCTGATTTGTATTGTGTGAAGAAATTGCGGGCATGGAAATCACACGATTATCGTAACGTTAGCGTTTTATGTTCCCCTGAGTGATGATAAGTGAGTTATAGTACAACTAATATTCCTTTTGAAAAGTTCTGTTCCTGCGACGGATCGGTGTTGACGGTAGGCCCAGCGGTAGAAATAAAGCTGCGTTTTCAATTTTTTTTCGTCGAAGTGTGAACGTAACGGTCACTTACCCATAGCAACCAATGTTTTCAAAAATACCGAGCTGTCTCCCCCCACCCTCCCAGAGGGTAACCTGTAATTGTGTAGCACTCTAGCAGATAGGGGAGAATAGCAAGGTCTTTATCGGCGGCTTCATACTGTGGCACGGAAAGCGAATTTTAGCGTCTTCCTACTCAACCAGAGGGCTCCTTGAAAGCACTTCTCCTTCGCTGCAACTTTTAATATTATAATATTAGATATAAACCATCTAAAATTACGTCGCCAACTGTTATAACATATGCAGTCTAACAATTGTGATACATGTGCCTGACGCATATGTTGGTTTTACCAAATACTACGAATAGTTGCTCTATCTTTTGAATCTCGAACTTTTTCCACGGTTTGATTCCAATATGACCTGTTTCTCACGTGCAAGTTCAAGTTAGAGTTAACCGGCTTACATTGCGTAAGCATAAAGCTCACAACAGTCAGACTGAAGATATACTTTTTCAAGAATCTTAGTACGATGCACGACCTGGGTCAAATCCAACGAGGAGGTTATTTCTCAATAACTATATCGACTCAATAACTATAAGCCTCTTATGCTTCATTCCACGATTGTTGAAAATATGCAATATTTTCTTGGGGTCAGTGCCAATAACCTTT
>Ga0126337_10002128_pt1 | contig 12418 bp, 8 predicted proteins | sample DipCmetagenome_FD_92527 | JGI IMG/M metagenome (GOLD analysis project Ga0126337, IMG submission 92527) | Coral microbial communities from La Bocana,Puerto Morelos, Mexico - Diploria C A metagenome | ecosystem: Host-associated > Invertebrates > Cnidaria > Coral | place: La Bocana,Puerto Morelos... | reverse complement strand
CTCATTGGCTAAGAAAAAGATGCGATTTAGAGCAAAAAATAGTGCGATTTGGGAATAAATCGCACTGCTGAGAGCCAATCAGATTGCAAGGATAACCAGTGATTTCAAAATGGATGTAATAAAGTCAGAAAACGAACGAGTGGGCGCAACGAACGAGTGAGTTTTCTGATACAACTGAACGAGTGAATAAAAAATCGTACAAAGCATTTTCCATGGTGTAATTTGTTTATTTTATAGATACTGAGATTGTTGAAAAGCCAATTTTTGTCAATCTTGAGCGTGTTTAAACACTCAGCTTCTTTTTCAAAATCAAATATTTAATGAAGTAACACTGAGGCTTATAAGTCAGTCGAAATCGTGATGCGATGTTGTTCACTAGTGAGTTTTCATCGTTCGCGCTTCCTAGTGGCTAATGCATTTTACGTATCATTTTAACGTAATCTCTTTTTCGTGAGGAAATCTCAGTATCTATGATATAAAACGGAATCTTTTGTTGAAAGCACGCGCGTGCTTTCTTCTCGCGATCCTACGCGCGATTCCACGCGTGTACTCAGAGAAACACACAACAGTGAAAATGGCCCTTTTGAGAAAATTGCCCCTGTGGCCCGTTTGGTCCTATAAATTTCGTGAATCTTACTTTCATACTATTAACATGGTGTATAGAATATGTAAACACAGCCCCATACAGGGTGTTGGTCAAAATTTTAGCTCGATTAGCAAATCATTTGGCTCAAGTACACGATTTGTCTGAGACCGAGTGAAAATATTGGCTTCAATTCGTTAAATTAAACAGTCTTTTTAGAGTATTTCGACACTTTTTTAATTGCACAATTATTCCGCTTAAACAAACCGGTTTTAATAAATAATTACAGGAGCCCATTGGTGATAGGCTCCTGATAATTAACATGAACAAATGCACGCCTGGCCGTTCTTTCCGATGCGAGCTGAAGACAGGCAGTGCCAGAGGATTTCACGGAATTCGTATTTCATAGGATACAATATACCTTAGTAGAAAAGGTAAATCATTAGGTCGGTAGTAGCCAATCAGAGCGTAGTACTCACTATCGTCGGATATCAATAAACGATTGATAAACAAATCAATAAACAATCGATATAATACTTATAGTGGAGTAGGCTGTGAGGACGAGACGTCCGCCAGGTCTGCCACGATGTTGAAGAGAGTGGTGGGTTTGAGCTCTAGCTATGAGTAGGAAGACCCATTCCATCATGCATCGAGCGATGAACTCATCGGTAGCCAATTAGAAAGTAGTGCATATCATTAAAAATCGCTCTTCATGGTCTCTTATCTTCCTGCCCTACCAGAGTGAGAGAGGAAGGTAGATGAGAGACCCTTGGAACTAGGTTGGGAACCATTATTTTCGTACCGCTACATATCCATTGGAGGCACGTTGGCCCGAGTAGCGCGCTCGACCCCGGCCGGGGACATTGTGTTGTGTTCTTTGGCAAGACACTCAACTCTCACAGTGCCTCTCTCCATCCAGGTGTATAAATGGGTATGGTGAATTTAATGCTGGGGGTAACCATGCGATGGACTAGCATCCCATCCAGGGTGGAGTACTAGTCGCTTCATGCTTCAGAAACCGGGATAAGCTCCTTTCTGTTGGTACATCTACGAAGACCTTTTACTTACGAATGATCATACCAGTGTAACTTTCATTCTGATACGAGTTCAACCTGCTGTCTTCTTCCATGGATTCGTTTACTACATAATACGACCACACACAAAATCAAACCGTTGCCAATAATATTGAATCCACACTGGCATTAAAACCGCTTCCGTAAACTTTCTAAAGTGTGTAATGTAACGAGGGTTCTAGTTGTTTTCTTTTTTGTTTTTTGAAAATTAAAATTAAATATCGGAAACAAACTCGAATATGTATGTTTGGTCGACTCTATTTTTGATTCTCGACTACTTGACTTGCAATTGACTGTTGAACTTGTCAAGGAGAAAACTCCATGAAGTTGGACATGTGGAGACATTACATAATTCGGACTTACTTTGTCGATTCCCGAAAACATGTGCCGCCTACATGTTGGATAGCCAGTGTTGTTGTCAGAATGTGAGTAAAATATAACTCGCTCGACATGAAAGAACAATCGATTTGACGTATTGTTACAAAAAAACGCGCATGAGAGTGAGGCGATCTCCACATAATCTCCACATTTCGTACTCGCTAGAATTAAAGCCGTACTTCAGTGTGTACTGCGCAGCTTTCTGCGAATCCCTTGTCTTACTTGCAGGCTCAGGTAATAATGTGGGCTGCAATGGTGAAAAGAATGGTGGACTATAATGGTGGACTGTAAGTTACGCGAGATAGTCGCTCGGTTATTCTGTCTAAAGGAGGGCTTTCTAGTGGTGACGTTAAATTGTTGCTGATTACCATTAAAATTGTAAAACATAGAAAGTACCTAATTTTTTTCTGTTTGCTTTCGCGACCGACGAAATTCCCGCCATTTTTTCAAACTTGGAGCCTGGCGGCCGGGCAAAATTTGCGCATGCTCATTACGTTTTTTCGCTCTGAAAGTTCGTACTGGTATCATGGACCTTTTAAGTTGGTAGAGACCGTATTACATAAGGCCGGATAAATTTAAGAAGTGGCTTTTTCACTCTGAAAACAAATCTCTTTGAGGGACGCCAACCTCGTTTCCAGGGTCTATCCTCTCTCCAGGAGGTCGGGAACATGAGAGACCCTGGGAACGAGGTTGTGGGGAGGCAACCCGCCAGAAAGTATAACTCGCCTAAATAACTCTGAACCGCCTCCAGGAACAGAGCCGAAGACACCAAAACAAAGCAGTGAGAGCATAAGGTAAACCACATTTATTATAATTATTTTATACGTCCAGCAGTTAGAGCTATTTTCGAAGCATTCTCATACATCGTTCAACGGCTAAATTGTAACGCAATCGCCAACAACATAATGTTACGTAATACAACGTCTGGACTACCTGTGTGTACATATGTGACAGACCTTCATCTCTGGCTCAACAAGACAGAAAACAGTTACAGGATAAACCAATCTTTCCAGAAAATACTTAGGCAAATGCAAGCACACAAAGTTTCTCTCCAACAAAAAGCCGGCGAGTGAACGCAAACAGGGTCGACCTGCACCGTTTACAATAGGTAAATGCTTCTAGCCCTAAAAACAAAAGAGGTGCAGATTAGCAAGAACCAATCAAGATAGAGGTACTAAAGCGGCGCAGGTCAACAACGCAAAATATGCATCTAGTGATAATTAAGTGCTTGTTTCAGAGTTAAAAAAAACACAACACCAACAGCACACCTTTCGTGTGCTTTCGAGTCTTGCTCGACATGTTAGAAACCTTTGCGAAGCAAACAATTTTTTTTAGGCTTTAATTTCACAACTGCTTAAGTTGTGTGTATAACTGCGATGATCAATCATAAATTCGTATCTTTCTCCGCAGTTCAAATATATGTTCTTTCATATATTCATTTGAATAGTATTAAAGTGCAGTCGCTGACGTGCCAAGAAATATCATAATTGCTGCTTAAATTTCTTACAAATATTAAAATGAACGACACGTCAGTAAAACTGAAAGTGTTTTTATTTTCTGGTTTTAATGCGCACGTACCCACTGCTGTTATATTCTGCAAGGGAATTGCCGAAAAGCCTTAGCTCACGAAAGTGGACTGTGTGACTACCAAGTCTCAGAGCTCAATTTCAGAGAAAAAAGTACTGCGTCACGCGGTGAGTTTTCTATGCATCCCTATTCGTACTTGCTAACTAATGTAATATTGCAGGCTGCAAGCAGAAAAAAAATGGCGGACTACTAATTAGGTACGCGAGGATGTCGCTCGGTTGATTTATACGATAGTGTAGTAGCTCTCGAAAGCTTGTAATTCTATTTGTCGTCACTGCAGCAGCTGTTGTTGTCTTAGAGCTAGCAGTTATTGTTTCTATTGTTTATTCTATAGTCTTATCAAAGGGTTGCAAGCCGTTCATGTGAGACATTACGAGAGCTGCGATATTCGAGCGATATGACCCGATTTATCCAAGATCTATCCTTAGCTTGCGCTGCCACGCAATAAAAAAAATTATTTGAGAACCATTCGCTAGTTAGTGTTAAGAAATTGTGATATTATAGGAGCTTTCCATTAGTGTCGTTAAAATGTGACCAGAAACTTTTTTTCAGGATCTACGAAGTTCCCGCCATTGCCAAAACTTGTGTATGCTCGTCGCGTTTTTCCGCTCTGAAGTGCTTAACGCTGATTGCACTCTGCACATTTTGAGGTTGCCTCACTAGTTTTTGCTCGATATTTCCCCATGGCTCTGCTTGCACCATTTTTTTTTACCAGATTTTTGATTTTCAGGGGGAAATTCATGAAATTGTCTCCATCTGGTCCGTTTCCACATCGCGAGTGTAAGCGCAAAATTAGACGCACCTTGTGGAAGAAGTAAGAAACTCGTTACTCCTCGGTTCCGTTTTCTAATTATTTTTTATTAGTCATAGCAGTATAAGTAGGCCTTTCTGACATCTGTAAAAAAGGGATAACATCAGGGAGGGTATGATCGCAGTTTAGCATGAATGGTACAGACCGTGATAACGGAACGAATAATCAATCTAAATCGAACTCAATCGAACTCAATCTGTGGATTGAACTCTGTCAGCTCTGTGTCAGTTCGATTTTCGAACCAATCGAACCCATTCGGGAAAATCAAACTCAATTATTATATTGTGTTCGATTGGGATCGGCAGCCGCATCCAGTCGAACACTCCAATGGATTGCGTTCGGTAGTCGGGGAATACTGAAGACGAAGAAGTCGCTTGTACAAAGTTCATGTTATGTGATTCCGAAAACATGTGTTCTACCGAAGTAACCCAAGCCTCGAAAAATTACAAAAATCAAGAGTTCAGAAATCAAAAGTTCAATTGAGTTCAATTTTGCATTTTTTTTGTGTGTGGGTTCATTTGCTTCGATTCCCGAATTCCATCTAACTCAATCCATGGATTGATTTCGATTTAGTTCGATTGAAATACGCTGCGATTTCCATTGACTATGCTGGGAGAAGGCAGTGACCAATATTATTATTGTTTGAATACAGCACGAAAAAGAAACATTCTTTTAATTTCCATTTTACACACCCACTGTGCTATGTCAGCATCTAGTGCAATTGTAATTTCATTTAAAAACAGGCAAGAAGATAGGTATTCAATACAACCAAGGCTCAAAGCCTAAAACGACCACGACAAAAACCTGATCCAAAATGATAACAGAAATATTGTCCACGAGTAGGCTTACATATGAGATTATATTTCAATCGCCGCCTTCGTCGCGCAAATTTAGCCGGCACGCGTGTAATCTCAGTGGCACACGTAGTTTTGCAGCGTAGTAAAATGCAGATGAGACAGCAATTAATCAAAAATGAATAAGGAAAGAGAAAGACCACAACGGAAAAAATTGAAACGGAAAATCAAAACGTGCGGTTATCACAGCTTGCTCCGTAGGGGTCAATTTTTCCGGGTCGCAAATAAGAACAATCGATTACCGTTCAGAACACTTACGCGACGCGCTTGTAGCAGATAGCAATTGCGTAATGAATGGTTTGATTCGCACGCGTGAACTCGCTGAATAATTAAACGATAACATTCTTTTAATTGACAAGGATACGATTTGTGGAACGCTATCAATCAGATGGAGAGAATTTGAGAAGATATTGGCCAGACACAGCAGCATATGCTTTTGCCAGACATTTATGAGGATATGTTTTGAAGAAACCAATTGAGGCATCGATAAAATTGTTTGTTTGATTGTAAAGCATTATGGATGGTATCAAGCTCTGAAAGGTTCACACAAGAGATTGGATACTGGATGTTTACTATGAGTTGGAAAAATCGTCAGAACGCTCTTCTAACTGCAATTTTATTACTAACATTCGACCTTGGAGAAACGGCATTATCACCCTGCACAAGCAATGCAGTGGCAGCGATTTCATTGCCGTGTAAGTTTTCACCGGGAATTCATTCTTATACGTCACTGACAGTCAGTACCGAAATTTTCCTAGAGACAAACTCGAGCTCTTCGCAGCATGTTTTTGATGTCTCTCAGACGTTTGAAATTCAAGCCAAGGCAATTTTAATCCTCGACTACAACAGGGTGAGCGGCGGCAATCACGGCGCCGGTGCAAATGGAAGCGATGGCAGCTCTGGAGGTAGCTACGGTGGTAGAGCAGGAGCTGCATCTAACACGCCATTATCTGCATCACAGGCTGAAGCATACGGCAGCGCCTTCGCCGTGGAACACCCTGGGAGCTGGGGTGGTGGTGACCCCAGCACGCGTGGAATCGGAGGGGGATACCTAAAGATCAACGCTCGTAGGCTCATACTTGATGGAACAGTGCAAGCAAACGGAGGGCGCTCCCAGCAGGATGATGGAGGCGGTAGTGGAGGTGGCGTTTCCATAGACTGCTTCGAAATCGATGGTACCGGCAGAGTGGAAGCATCAGGAGGGATGGGAAGTGGCAAAGGGGGTGGTGGTGGTGGAGGAAGGATTTCAGTACAGTTTCAACACGGATCCTTTGGAGGCCAAGCGCAAGCGTACGGTGGGAAAACAGGTACTGCTTACTAGTCATACTATGCTAAAAGGGATTTTTTGACTTCCGCTATCACAGTTGCTGACGAATTCAGTCAGTATTCATTTTGCCAAAATACGTGACATTAACCTCACGTATATAGTTGAATTGTTACTACCGGGAAACTTTTATCTTAATCTCTAACTTTGTTAGCTTTTTCAATGAAAACTGACAATACACAAAAGCAAACTTTCCAAAGCTTGTTCTTGCGTCAAAGGTGTTTGCTGGCCGTCAAATTTATGCATAAACTACTCATTGACTGTTACCGCACATTTTAACCTTGGCATGCCACATGTCTTAAATCGTGAACGTTGGGTACAAAAAATCTTCTTTGCCAGGTTTATTTGTGCCACAGTTAAGAGCACTTGAACAGGTTACAAATGATGTTGAATACAACTGCTATAACTTTCATTGCATAGCGAAACAATTTAAGCGTAAAATTTGAACGATTGTTCTGAAACAAACTTCATACGTGAATCCGGCAAATTTCGCAGGGAAATTCCATCTTTGCTTCCATTTGTTATTCAAGAGATGCGCCTAAACACAACCTGCCAAAGGCAGAACTTTTTTTTAACTCAGGTTTCATCCGAGGAATGTTTCAAAGACTTCAAAACATCCTTGTCAATTAAGATCGCTTTCGTAGTGTAAACAAGGGTCGTTCATACTAAAGGTGACTTTTTGACAGCCTTTGTCATTGTTCTGGTACTTGGCTTTTCATATTAGACGGATAAAAAAAATCAGTATAGGAGGAGGGGCAATATCTTTGCATAATTTATTTCTAATATTGACTGTTTACGCTTGATCGGATTGAAAATGCGTGAGTATACTTTCACAATTCTAAGATTAAGGCTACAAAGAGATTTTCTGTATTTATAAATAGCTAGAGTTTGTGAGATATTGTGATAGGGTCAAGAATGTAGCGTTCCACTTGACGGCTGTCATCCTTGGGCAACAACACGACGTGTTTTCCAACAAACTACAATAGTTTGATCGCGGTTCAGTCAGTCACCGAGAGTGCCTATTCGCACGTGTAGTCTGATATCGAGTCACCAAAACCTCAATCCATTTCGCCACTTACACTTCAGAGTACTGTGCTCTTATAGCGGCAACTTTTCTTTATACTTGTACAAAGAATTATTTTTCCATTCCTATCACGTAGCAAACAAAGCCTTGAAGTTTCTTATTTCCTTATTTATGCCCACTTGTTCTGCTCTGACGCTCTCCCCACGCCCTGAGACCCTAATCTGTCAAGATGACGCCAGCACTTTGCAAAGCCCATAACAATGTGGCCCAAATTATAATTGAGTGCACGAGGCTACACTTAAAAGAAATACTTTTTCATATAACACTACAGCCTCTTGCTATTTTCTCGGAGATGCGATAAGTTTGTTATTGATTAATTTTACGACCCTGTTTCATAGTACGTGCAGTTCACCCCCCCCTATGATTTACTGATGTTTACCTTTCATAGCAGAGCAAGGGATAAAGTAAATATTTTATCACGTTCGTTTTTATTGGTTCGTGCTTTCAGACACGGATATTTCTTTTCCCTGCTGATTCAGGACTCTCCTTCTTTGCTCTGAAACCATAAATCCATGAGCCCGGAAAAACGAATCAACTAAAAAGTACAATAAATTTTGGTTCTTAGGCCATCGTAGCTTGATTAAATAACACAACAGCGGTGAGAAACACTGTACTCCAACGCATTGTGATACAGAACTTGACGTTTCGTATGCTAATCAACATATATTTTTAAACGTGACCGTTACAATTTTTTAACAACTATACATCGTAAATATTAGAGGTCCGATACCTAGACTGCGAAAAATAATCTGCAGCAGTGCGTTAACCTGTCTACACATCATGAAGATTAACACAACAGCTGACATTGACATTAAGGGAAGGCGAGTTTAGCTCTTGAATGAAAAGTCTCTTAAATTGTGCAATGTAAATCAGTTTTGCTGGACGCTAAAATATCAAAATGATCCCATTTGATGTTGTGACCAGTGGTTTTCACATGATCAGCAATGGCTTTACTAGCTTGTACTACTCATGATGTCTGGAAAATGAAAATGTTGTCGAATTAAAAAAAAAACCCTCTCGATACACAGCGTCAAATATATACATTTATTTCTTACTAAAATTATAAACCAGTGATGCCCCGCGGATTATTCGTTGAAAACAAAATAAAACTGATCGCAGGACTGAAATGACTACCCCTTCTGCTTGTCCCCACCCCACTCGGCCAACCAGAGTTTTTGATTAGGTCCACTGTAATGTTATTATGCTTTGATCAAATTACTTTGACAGAATCGATCGTTCAGTATATTTCATTATTTGGCATGACTTTTCTTACAACCTACTTTTAGCACATGATCCGCGACTCTCACTGGGTTAATCCATCAACTAGTTTTATTATTTTGCTTTTTTTTGGAGAAATAAAGGATTTGAATAGTTCTGAAGATGACTAACTATCATGTTTCCTTTTTCAGAAAATGAAGTAAGCGCACAGGGCGTAGCAGCAGGGTCTACAACCTTGACTGCCAATTCCGTAAAGACAATCCATCGGAGCCCTCCTTTATCCGACATTGTATACTCTCCCCAGCATGCCAAATTAAACTACCAAGGGGGTAACGGTGGTTGGATGCCGGCGACCAACAGTATTGGAACCGAATGGTTGCAGGTAAACACATTGTTTTATTGAAAGTAGTTCGGCTCTATGTTTCAGACTGGATCTTGCAAAAGTCCATTTTTAAACACCTGGGCCGTCGCTAGGAAAAAGTCGACACAGGCAATGCTATTTATTTGTTTATTTATATTTATTTATTTCGATTTACTCCGAACAATACGAATAATTAAGATAACTACGAATAATTAAGATAACTAACTAAACAAAACAAAACAAAAAGCAGTGGAGAGGGAGACCACCAAAAGCGCAATGGCACCATACTAGCGGTGTCCCCACATATTAAGATCTGTCCAAGATACAGATATGAATACAAATATTCTAATTATCCATAAGATAACTTAAAACATTCCTTATAAAAGTTCCAATACAATTTGCTTCTTTAATGTGATTAGGTAAACTATTCCATTCATTAACAATACGGTTAAAAAAAACTATATTTAAAACTATATTTATTTGCTAGCAGTACTGGGAAAGCAGACGAGGGAACGGGGCAGCTCTTATAAGAACTGTTATATACTTTTTTTCTTTGGCCATCGAAGCTTGATAAAAAATAAGCTGAAGATGTATGTGGAAACATACGAAACTTCAAGTAAATGTTTTCCTAAGTTATGTAGCGAAGGAGGTCAAACCTATTATGATGCTCCACTAACGATTTCCTTTGTAATCATCCTCACCAGGTTCAGTTGCCTAAGGAGGCTTACATAACTGAAGTTGCTACTCAAGGCCGCTACGGAGGTAACCAATATACGAAGTCTTACTCATTGCGGTACCTCGATCCTTATATTTCGTCAGCGACATGGAGAGACGTTAAGGTCAGTAAAACATGGACAAGAACGTAAGCGATATCCGCGTACAATCAGTCTTTTTCTTTTCTACAACATTGTACAGTGAAGGTAATGCTTCAGTCAATTCCAGCAGTGCCCACCCCCCCGGGCTAACTCCCGGGCATCAGCATTTTTTTGAAAAAAGTGGCCAAATTCCCCGGGGTGGGGACACATAAGCTGTCTAATTCCCCCGGGGTGGGGACGAAGAATGAGGGCAAATGCCCTGCTCCCGGGATCGTCGCCTTCCAACACCTCTGCAGTTTTTTTTAAATAAAATGTTCAACTGTTCAGTATGTTAATGCAGTGGTAAGACTCCTAGGACAACAGTACGTGCTAGTTGCTTCTGATTATATTTTGTTTTTAACATTAAATATTTCAAGTAAATGAAGAAATATCCAAAATTGATAAAACATACCTTTAAAAACATCGACAAGTTTTTCTAGTCCCTGACGGACAAGACATTGTTCCACAAACGCCTCGTCTTTTCCGTTGAACTGATCCATGGCACTTCCAAAAACACGTGTGTCAAATGCCCGGGGGTCGCCCTGGGGTACGCAAATGCCCAGCCCCCGGGCCGCGATAAAATTGCGAATGCCCACCCCCGGGATTGACAACGTGAGCAAATGCCCCGCGGTTGCCCGGGGGGGATGGGGCACTGCTGGAATTGACTGATGCATAAATAGTGATTGGCCCACTCTGGGGTAGATGCAGTGGGTTTCTGGTGACTTATCACACTAGTCTGGTCAGACAGTGAGTTTCTTCGCATTTCACATTTTATATTTTCCTTTTTAAATATAAACAGGAGAATGGCGAAGTGAAGATCTTTGTAGGAAACACTGACACGACCTCAGTAAAGAAAAATGCTCTACCGGCGGAGGTATATACGAAAGCGATTCGCTTTTATCCCCAGTCATACAACGTCGGAATTGCACTTAGAGTGGAACTTTATGGATACCCGGCAGGTTTGTTGAATGATTTTAACCTCTACAATTGAAGCTAGCTTTATTTAATAGTAGGCCTTGCAATCTTAGATGTGTGAGTTCGTTTTGCAGTAGAGTTGAGAGGTTCTTTTTTATCGCGTCGTCGCAACCGAACAAATTTACAGAGGCCTCTGGCGATCTGCTGGCTGCCATTTAAATCACGTCACACAACAAGCCACGTTGAAGTACCCTCAAGGTGTCACGATATATTGAGCAGTCACTCTCAAATCAGCGAACGGATAACCCAATAAGGAGCAACGATATTAACTAGATCATCTATAGCATGAAGCACTCTCAGGCTGACGCAACTTTCTCGGACCCATTTTAACAGCAGATAGAATAACACTAGTGCTGGTCTATGATTACCGTAGCAAGTGGGTTTTTATCAACGCGTTTACAAAGCTGATAGTGTTACCCCGGGGGGGGGGGGTACTTAAAAAAGTTTTATACGGGGAGGCTCCGCCCCGATGTCCAACCCCTTACCCTTTTGTATACCATTTTTTCAGAAAAGGCACCCCTTTCGTATACCTTTTATTGGAAAAAGGCACCCCTTTCATATACCTTCTTAAGAAGACTTAGGAATAAGTCGTTAAAACAGGAAGTCTTCTTATCATTTTTTTCACGTAGCGCGTAATAAATTAAAGTGAAACAGTCATAAGTTGCGTCTGCTTGATCTGTTTTAATTCAAAGCCCTTTTTAATACCCGAATGAAGATTTTCCTACCCTTTCGTATACCTAAACTTGTGAAATCCCTACCCTTTTATATACCTGAAGCCTGAAAAAGGCACCCCTTTCGGGTGGAGCCTCCCCGTTTAGGCCATTATAGGGAGTACCCCCCCCCCCCACGGGGGGTTATAACGTGTGTCGGTAAGTTTTCTCATTTGCTAACTTTATGAATTAACAAGTGCCCAGTTGAAACAAAGCATATGACGTTCAACAGATGAATGCGACATTATCTATTATGCTTTCAAATTTTAATAATATGTGTTTCCTTATTTACAGTGTCCATAATTAGCACAACAGTGCTAAATACTCCGACATTTAAATAAACTGTGTTTTGTTGACATCGACCGCCAGGAAACAGCCATTGTAAAATTGTGTCAACCAACCAAGCAAGGGTATCATTTAATGGCAAACCGACTTCTAATGAAAGAAACTAAAATTACTGTACTCATCCGTCGCTAACGGAAGTGTATACAATGGCCTTATTCTAGAACAACAGATTTCTGGCTTATCGGATGCAGTTTCGTTTTATCGATAAGAGTATAGATCATGGAAACAGGAAAGAAAAAAATTAGCCTCCAGTGTTTACTT
>Ga0126337_10002127_pt1 | contig 12418 bp, 4 predicted proteins | sample DipCmetagenome_FD_92527 | JGI IMG/M metagenome (GOLD analysis project Ga0126337, IMG submission 92527) | Coral microbial communities from La Bocana,Puerto Morelos, Mexico - Diploria C A metagenome | ecosystem: Host-associated > Invertebrates > Cnidaria > Coral | place: La Bocana,Puerto Morelos... | reverse complement strand
GCATAAGCATAAGCATAAGCATAAGCATAAGCATAAGCATAAGCATAAGCACAAACACTCGCATAAGCAAGTGAGAACACCCACGACATAAGCATAAGCATAAGCTATGCTTATGTTATGCTTATGTTGTGCTTATGTCGTAGTGCGAACGCGAATGAAATAAGCATAAGCATAAGCATAAGCGTAAGGTGGTCACCTTCATCCGCCATCTTGATTGTAGTTGGGGAAAGCTTGTATCGAGGTATTTTGTTAATACTGCGCCTGCGTATGCTCTTATGCTTATGTTCTGGTGTTCTCACCTGCTTCTTAATTTTGCTTATGCTTGTGCTTATGCGCTAGTGAAAAACAGCCTTAACACGTTACGCATGAAGAAAACCAATCTTAAGTGCTATGTTAAAAATCCACTATAAATTGAACTTGCGTTTGTGTCCAAATTTTTCAAGTTCGTCGTTTGTAATTCGTGCTTATCTTCTCCGTCCATTAACATTCATGTTCCTTTATGGTTTAATATTTTCCCTTGGTAAATTTTATCTAAGTAAGTTTCCTTCAATGTAAAGGTAAATTTGTACATGTCCAAAATGACTCAACATCTTGACAGACCTCCTATAAAACAAGCTGTCGAAAACCCATCTGATAAAGAAACACATTTGTTGTTTTTTTCAGCTACTTGGAAAACGAACACATGCGCCACTGTGTTCCCAGCAATATTTCCAGCGGTCTTTTCAACCGTCCACTGAAGTATATCTACACTGACGGCAAACCCAACATGTCACAGCCCACAGTACAGAACCTGACTACAGGGGAGATTCTCGTGGGGCCTCAGACGTATGCCAGTATTTTGTCCTATTTCACTACAACTGACATGACCCCTGACGAGGTTTACGAGAAAGGATGGGAAATGGTGAACGAGACCTACCCTCAGGTATTTACCTGAAGACTGGACGGGTTGCTAGTTGGGAAATTAAAAGTATCTGGTGAGGCAAAGGGCAAAGTCTGCAAACGAGCCAAGAGGTCCATTAGTCCCCAGCTTATCCCGGTTTCTGTAGGCATATGAAGCGAATATTTTTACTCCCCCTCGATGAGTTCCTAGTCCATCACAGGGTTACCCCCAACATCAACAGTTCGCTGGTACCCATTTGTATACCTGGGCGGAGAGAGGCGCTGTGCGAGTTAAGTATCTTACCAGGGCCGATCGATCAAGAGAACAGCGTACTAACCACGAGGCCAAAGCGTTTCCACAAAGTATTTGACCACCATTAATATATTCATTAATTCCAAATGGCAACGATATGAAGAGTCTTTGAAACAAATCATACCACTGTTTTGCTGCATATTGAGAGAATTAAAGAATAAACTTACTTGGACTCGTATATGCTTTTAACACACGGGTACAAACATTTCATTTCGGCGCGCAATTTGAAACGTTTTTAAAATACATCGTTATAATTTGCTTTTTGTTACCTTTTTCACACAGATCCTTTCACTGGCGAAAACGATAACAGGAAAACAAGATACAAAAACTGCAGTAAAGGAATTCAAAACAAACATTACATCCCAAGACATGTACTTCAACAAAGAACCGTTACCATCCAACGAGACAGGTGAACAGGCATTTAAACTATGCAATTCGATCGAAGGGGCCATGAGGTTTTGTCCGAAAAGATGGGAAACTCTACAGAAGTGGTTCAAGGCCTCTAGAGAGGTAATTTATGCGTGAACTAACGTTTTGTTTTTAAGTGCTCTTCTTTTTTTGAACAACACAGGATCACTTCCATTATACACAATACAGAGTCTGACTCTCTTGCACAACTAACATTACAATGCATGCACTCCACTCCAACTCCTTACCACATTGAGCTCGTGTTGACGAGTAATAGCTATACATGCATGTTGTAGGTCAAAATGAAATTTCTTTGTCTCTTAACCTTACTTATTCATTGATTATGAATAATTGGGGTGAGAAGACAAAGGAAATTGAGAATCAAGCTAGTTTAAAATTATTTTTACCTGAATTTATTTTTGACCTACAGCATACATGTTAGAAACGACAAGGGCGGTCTAACTACCACCACACTTATGTTAATTCCTATTAGAAGCCTAGGTGTGTATGAGAGACGATTTACCCGGGGGGACTCGGAAATTTTGAAAAGAACCCCTAATTCTCAAACAGCACGTACTCCTCAAAACTCTAAAAGGCACCGCGAAAGCTCTCCCTTGAGATCTTTTGAGACTGAACAACCTGAGAGATACCAAAACCGCTTTTTAACCCCCAGAAGAAACGACGGGCATTTGTTTATCGCCCGCTGGTTGGCATCAATTTCCCTTTTTCTTATCTATCCTCTTAAATCCGTAACCCACACCCTTATTAAGAAATGTTTGTCATGGTCTGTCACGTTCAAAAATAAATTTAGCCATTAGGTCGTAAGGTACCTGTCTAGCTTGTATCGTAGACTAGTACCTAGCCAGGAGAGTCTCAGGCTTCTCAAACTGGTAGGTTTAATTCATTTCCCATCATATAGCTCTTAATTCTTGGATTTTGTTTTTATAGGCCATGAGTTTCCTTGAGCCAAAGACAGTAAATATGTTTTACTTCACGGGTAAGCAGCAAACCACGCCCAGCTGTCCAGTGCAACTTGTCCCTGATTTCAATCCGTCTTCTGCCTCTCAAAGTTACGTCAACAGTAACGCAGCTTGCTCTGAAAACTGTAGGTAAGCAACTGATTGTGTTGTTTCCTCCACAGCCACTTTTTGGAATGTCACGTAAAGCTTTAATTCTTTGGGGAAGAGTTGCGTGACATCCTGATTGTGTGGAAAGGGACCTTCGTTAAGCGGTCATCAAAGGCTAGTTGGCGTTATCCATTACAGCGGTGAGGTGCTAGAAGTTAGGACTCTCTCTCACAATGGCTGTCCTTTTGTATTTTGTGCAGGTATCACATTCCTTTTTTTCTCGAAAATATGGGTCCAATCTTCAGTGAATGGAGCGTCAACGCTCACGAGGCGAGGCCTGGGCACCATACACAGGCAAGTTTATTTGTTCTGTAGAGGTCCTAAGTGGGGTGGTGTCCTTTACGATTAGCCGTTAATATATTTTACTTACAGCTAACAAGAATCTTGATAAGTAAATACCATTGTTTTAGAAAGTTAAAAATACATTTTGAATACTGTAAAACATTTTTAAGGTCTGAGGAACATCCCGGAATGGCAAATGCTGACTATTGTAGTAAGACAAGACACTAAAAAAGTCTTCTTCAAGTTCTGCTTGAGATCTTCAGACTTTCACTTTGTAACTTAACACTTTTTTTCCTGCCTTTTTCAGGCACAGGGCTTTGTTGAGCACTTTACCGACAAATGCGGCGGAGTAATCGGCTGGGTGAACCAGGTCACCCAGTCCATAGCTTTTGCGGAGGGCTGGGGACTATACGCGGAAGTGCTTATCGCTGAAGACACTAATTCCTACGATGATCAGTTGTGGCAAAAATACGGCGCGCTTAAATGGAGGGTAAGTTAATAAGTTTGGTACTTAACTTTGTATTCCAGGGTTCTGGGCCTAAATCAGAAAAGTGAACGGGCGAGAAACCGAGTCCTCATTTGCATATCATTACATAATCTGCACACCACCAGCAACTTGTAACTCGCTATCGTAATTCACGAGTTAAAAACGGAAAATAACGCTTATGGTGTATAATTGAATTCGCTTTTTTTTCTTTAGCTGTGGCGTGCACTTCGTCTGGTTCTCGATTCAGGCCTCCACAGCAAGGGCATGACCAGACAGGAAGGACTGGATCTACTGGCAAAATACGCCTGGGATACTTCAGATGTTGCCCGCAAAGAAATGACTCGTTATCAGTCCGGCCCGGGTCAAGCAAGCGCTTACATGATTGGTCAACTGACAATTCAAAAGCTGAGAGACTATGCCGAAGAAGCATTGAAGGAGAGTTTTAATTTGAAAGAGTTTCATTACCAGGTGAAAATGCGCGCGTGAGATGCGTGCGTGAGATGCATGCGTGAGATGCGTGAGTGAGATTTGTGACCTTTTACGATAGACAATTGGTCAACAAAGGTTCTCTGATTCCGTTTTTGACGAGTATTCTAACAGCTACAATCCTGCTAAAAAGTCCTGCCAAAATCGTAGGTCTTTCTGTCCACCTCCCCTCCTCGCCCCCATTTTAGTTGAATACAAAGGATTATCATCTTTCACAAAGAACACAATTCCTTACTACGCTTACAAAATAACTGTTTCTCAACTAAACGTTTTCTCGTAGATTCTCAACCAAGGTTCTGCGACAATGAACTTCCTGGAAAGTCACATCAAGCAATTTGTTGCATGCAAGCTGGCACCGAAAACTCCCGGATGTGGGTCCATCTTGAAACTTGCAAGCGCTGATGTCAAAACCGGGTTTGAAAACAACGCTGGTAACAAGCTTCCTTTAAAGCAACTCAGCTATTATAATTGGCCATACCCCCGGAGGCATTACGTATAAACACGGTACCATTAAACATTTAGGTTTCGTTTCTATGAAGTTAGTTTTCAATACTATTATTCAATAATTATATAATTGCTAAAATAATAGGCTGCACTAGCAATCGCTGCTTTAATTGTAAATCACGTTTTCTGTGTGCTTTAAATAAAACTTATCCTAGCTTCTGGAAGAGCTTTTAATTAGGATTATACATCAGTGTGGAAACATTTTTGAAGGCAGTGTAAAAGGAAAGTCATGCCTTCGATAGTATGGTAGGAGAGTGGCCCCGAAGGCCCGGTGGGCATTAGGTAAATTTAATTGTCTGATATAGGCGCCCCTTTACCGCAAGGCAACTTAAAATAGCATAAAAGAGTAAAATAGTTCTTTTGCTTAGTCACTTTATCTCAATTTAACTAATAATAAATAAATCAGCGCACCGTTAGAATCACAGCAGGTTTAACAAGGCATTATCATTAGGCAGTATCATTATGATTTCAATCATACCTACTTCATGTTTTGCGGTACGCAAGGTCAATTGTTAGGCGCCCCGAAGATTTCAAATTGACTTAGTCTGAAGTTGGCTGTCGCACTCAAATGTTTCATTTGAAGCCCGTTTATATTATATATGGGGAAATCATTTGTAGCCCGGACAGGAACTGCCAAACCTCTACACGAATTTTATATACATTGATCATCAGTTAAGGAGCTTAGATGTAAAGGAGTTCATTTGCTAAAATTCTCAATTGCCCCCTGTGAACTAATACTGTCAGTGTGTTTCAAAACCGAAGGAGAAACCAAAGAATTGTAAAATGAACCTCAGTTTTCGTCATTAATCCTTAGCAAATTTCAAACTCGAATGTTGTTATTACAAATTCCTCGGCGAGCAGGTAAAAGATGCAACTAACGAACAAAGTAGACAGTTGTAACTTTCTCACGAGGTCCACGTTTCACTCCAAACGAACTTGGGTTACAGGTTAGGCTAATAATTTTGAAATCCGCTTCAAAGATTGTTTATGTCTGGGTTGTAAAACACTCTCGGGGGGACTCCAATATAAAAACAACCGGTGTGCTCATCGGAAATTGTGAAAAGAACCCCTTAGGAAGTACCAAGATCCTGTTTTGTGGGCGGGGCTTGACATAATAAAGGAGGAAAGAGGTACCAACTCTAAAACAACATATAAAAATGAGACTTAATTTACATAATTTCTTATAGCGATAGAGTTACTTGTCAAATATCTTCGTCATATCTTTTCCAGCTTAATACCCTGGAATGTACCGTGACAGCTCCCGCTGTAGCCCTTTTAGTGCACAGCACCCTAAGAGGTCTCATAACTGGCTTTTTAAACCCCTGAAAGATATGACGAGCACCCCCGTGCTTTTTATATGGGAGTCCCCTCCCCTCCCCGGAGAAAAATTGCATTAGGGTAACATCGTTACAGCTTTATTGTGACGTCACGAATGAATACGTTTCTGAGTTTTTGTCCCAAGGAAAGCTAGCAAGCTTTTAACACTTGCTTGTAAGTCAATTCTCTTCTCAATATTTTCCCGGGTGTTTTATAAAAAAAATTACTGTGAGAAACATGTTGCAGCCTTTAAACAGTTTTAAGCGGTAGAATAGTTTTAATTATATTTTAGCAAATTTTCGAAACAAAGTGAAAAGGGAAAAAAGTGTGATATCAAGTTTCTAGCTAGGCTTTAATTAATGACAATTGTGACAGCTTCATGGTGTAATAAAGGCGTGTGAAAAAAAGCCCCGCTTTGAAATATTTTCTGTACACACGAAAATGATAAGCCGTCGTTTTCAAATTCCTCCGGTTTAAAGAGCGTTTTGGAAAAGCTCCGTTTTCGTGACGGGTTAGTGTGGACGGTGGACCTAAACCTACAAATAAAGCTGTGTTTTCAAATTCTCCCAGCGTAGTATGGATGGGGCCTAGGCGACTCGAGCTAAGTACTTGGTAAGGAAAAATGAACTATTGCATTCTCGAGCCAAGGCCCTTGCTTGTTAATCAGCAGCCCAAAATGGCCTGGAAACTGCAACGATTATAAAGTAACCAACAGAAAATAACAGAAACCGAGACTAACGAAGCGCGGTAACGATCAAATTTGATGACTTTGTATACAACGTTTTGTCAGTCACTGGTGATTTGGCCATTGTTGAGATGACGTGTGTGTGTTAGTAGCAGTTGCTGTTGGTAGAGAAGTTAAAATAAGAGTGAAAGTATGGACTGTCCGCCGAGACGAAATAAAGTGGTCGTTGAAGAGAGGTGGCCGTTGAAGAAAGGTGGGCGTTAGTGGAGGTTCGTCTGTACCTTCATGAAGGAAACTTTGAGAATAGCATTTTAAAATATGGAACTTTTTGGATGCTATGATAGCATCCAAAAAGTTCCATTATACCCAAAGTAAACTTGGTAATAACCATAATTAACACAACACACGCACCTCGTTTATTGAGCGATGTTGAACAATTATTCACCGAAGTGGAGGTAAATATCCACCACTTTCAGTGACACTGAGATGAATAATTGTTTTAGTATATACCACACAAGTTGAACAACCAGCGGACCAAAGAGTAACCTTCCTTGTTTAAGAGTAACTTTATTTGAAACGGGAAGCCATTTTGTTTTTCTTCGGCTGCTCGGAGGTGAATAGTACCGGTACTTGGCTAATCACCTTCGAGCTAGCCAATCAGCGTGCGCGAAAAGCACTATTCACTTGTGTGGTATATACCGGCACTATTCACTTGTGTGGTATATACTAAAACAAAATATTCCATGCAAAAAAGCTTACGCTGATCTGAAATTCTAGAAGCATACATCCCGTGACTCCTAAAATCAGACAGCGTCCTGTATTCTATTGTTTATTGAATAACGTATAACCTCTTGCTAATCAAAGATTCTCACACCACACGAACTACTCACAGTTTAATAGACACCTAACCGTTAAACTGGAAACACTCGAAAAAACACTGGCTGCATGAGCCTGCCAGTATTATACATGGTTGCTATGGAAACGTTGAATTACCGGTAAACGTTTTCATGTAATAGTTAGTAAGAATCCCCGTTCAATAGTTAGTTATCGCAAGACTACCAGGACCCGTGCACACACAAACACCACAAGATTTTCACGCATCGAAAAAAATCCCAAAAATGAATTTGATCTTGTCCTAAGCATAATGTCTGTTAGCCTCAAAGTACTGCTGTTTTCCAGACTCCTTATCATCTTTGTTGACCATCTCTCTCTTGGACGGATTCAGGATAAAGGAACAGCCTTCTTCATCAGGGTCTTTGGCACATTCAACATACTTTTCAATGTGTTCTTGGAGGAATGCAAGGGGAGGCGATCCCTGGGACAAAACCTGAGGAATTTGAAAGGAGGAAGGCAATAAACTGAGATTGTACAAGTCAGTTCATGTTCTTCGTTTGTTTACTGGTTAAGATATGTCTCCAAAGAAGTTATGTACGGCTAGCAACGAGTTAAACAAAAAAGGTGAGTGCTTAGTTGATCTGAATACACTTCGAGTAGTGCCTCTTTTTGTTTAGTTTGTCCGTGCGTGATGCGATAGAAAAACGCGAAATCTTTTAGCGTGCTTTTCGCCCCCAGGATGCAGTAATCTAGCTGTGCATCCAGGAAATTACTTTGAAATCTCAACACAATTAGAGATCACTGAAGGATTATTTTAACTTCCTGCTCAATCTACCATTGGTCCTATTATGTCAAGTTCTGTTTGAAGATAAACTGATTTTTAAAGGTAGCAGCAGCGAAAATAGTAATAACAGAATTCCAGTTTCATCTTAAATTCTCAGATTTAGAGAGCACACTAATTTGAAAAGTCAATGACCTTAAGCAAACCACGTGGCAACGGCAACAAGAAAACCACCAAACAAAAGGTTTAATTAGCAAAACAATGGCTGTGCACGTGCGTTACAATTATTTGTACACTGTTCCTAGTTGCACACTTCAAAACAACAACGACGTGAAATGACTAAAGCCCTGGTCAAACGGCGCATGATAGTCGATGATAATTGATTCTCTCCTGACTATCATCAACTATCATACGCGTGGTCAAACGGCAAAAATTATCACGGACTATCATGAAGAATTTGAACAAAAGCTCAAAATGAATGATAGTTGATGACGGTGCATGACAGTTGGTGGTCAAACGGAAGAGCACGCTTCAACTATCATCGACTATCATTGACTATCATAAGCCGTTTGACCTATGTAGGTGCGTATTCTGAAGAACGCGAACGACAGCTGCTAATACTTCGTAATTCTACTTGGAGTTCAACGTTCAATGCATATCAACGTTGGCATTACTTATTTAGGTTGAGCAAGTTTTGAGACAGACAGACACACTGGACAGATCTGTACAACTGCGAAATTTGAAGGTAAGATATAAATTCATTTTTTACTATTCGATGTCCTCGGGGTCGCCGTTGTCATAGCTTAAGGTCTATATTGATGGACATCTGGATATCTAAAACCAATTACGATAACCATTTATGTTTCGAACTTTCAAACCAAAAAGTCCCTGTGGCTTTTATATGCATATCAAGTCCTCCCCCCTTGGGGACCGTGATAAATCCTTTATTGCGCACGCACCCACATATAAATAAGCAAATGTCTAAACAAGATTCACCTGGAAATGAAAGTCCTTGAGGTTGAAGTCTTTACCTAGGGTTGCATTAGCATACGTTCTGGCTTGTACAATTGCTATCCTTCCAATCATGTAGGATGTGGATTGTCCTGGCCAGCTCTGGTATCGAGTTACCTGCCACGACAAAGGAGAAACGAGAAATTGTTGGACACGAAAACAGTCGCTGAACCTTAAATAACTCAATAATGTTTTTCTGCTAAAAAGGTTATTTTTTGCGCGAATCTAAAAATGTGTAACTAGACAAAGGTATTCAAGTTCGTTTGCGAGTCGAAAATCTCCGAGTGCACTCTGCACACAGTGACAAAGCGAGAAACGTTTACACTAGGATGGTGTAATATGCCAACTGCAATTCTGGAAATAAACTCTTCAGATAGGTGGACCTTCCGGTATCAGATCAATTAAAGGCCTGACATTGATTGTATTTGTGTCGATCGTTATTTGTGACTTGGAATAGCGAACTGTGAAGACGTACACAGACAGTGCATATTGCAGCTATTTCTCATTATTATTCAATAAATTGTAACATTGTCCAAATAAAATTATGGTCATGATTCTCTCAATATCTGCAATTCTAGGTAACACTGAGATATCCTGCGATATACGTAATTTTGTACGCCGCAACAAGCTAAACTGTAAATAAAAGAGTTTTTTTTCCTGGCGGGATAAAATTGTTAGTTTTGTTATCAATTTTTTGAATAATAAAACAATCAATCTTGCGGAATATCGCCTGATTTTAGCCGACTCGGCCTACGGCCTCGTCGGCTAAGTATCAGGCGATATTCCGCGCGATTTCGCAGGATAATTGTTAATACATAACAGAACTTTTCCCCGAATTGTTTAGACGCACAAAGGCAGTCAATGTTTACAGCGTCTTTCTCACTAAGTAACAAAACACTTCTCACCTCCTTCCGAGTAAAGTCAGAGTCATCCCATGCATTATCAGCGAACATTTTGATGGCCTCATCTCTTTTCATTCCAGTATAGTGCAAACCTGTGTCGACAATCAACCTCACTGCACGCCAGATCTAAAGACCAAAGGTAAGGACAGTTTTACCTTAACAGGCATCACATTATCCAAGGTACGTTGTTAGGAAAGGCTTCCTGATTCTCACTAATTCGCCATTACTCGGAAAGGAAACATGTCATAGCTACAGTGAATGAAAAACTCAGTGACCATCTGAGTTTACTCGTTGCACCGGCTTCATATCCAGCGGTTTAGTCTTGTTACAGAGCCGTTAAAATCGATAATTGTAGCTGTTTGCAAGACAATAAAACTTACGGTTAGTTCACCCACCTGCCACTTCAGCATGCCGTATTTCTTCATTGGTTCGCCGTCATAAACATCTGTATCGTCGGATATTAATGGGTTCTCAGCGTAAAGACCCCAGCCTTCCAAGAAGGCTGAGTATGATGCTTTGGAATCTAACCAGCCAATCAGACCTCCACAAGTGTCTCTAAAATGTTCCCTGAATCCTTGGATCTAAAATGAAGGAATATGATATAAAATACATGACAGTATCATTGCGCATGACTGATGAAACCTCAGTTAGTGACACACAGCTTCTTCAAAAAACTAACTTCGGAGACCTCCCATCAGGATTAGAATTCGTAACCTCCCATGTGTCCTTGGAACTAAAACGATTGAAAACATCACTGTCACGACTATCTCTGGATTGCACTCCGGGAAACCTTTCCGGAAATATTCGGAAACCTTTCCGAAATTATTCGTTAACCTTTACGGAAATATTCGGAAACCTTCCCAGAAGTATTCGGAAACCAAGCTTTTCGGAAATATTCGGAAACCTTTACGGAAAAAAGCCTTCGCTTATCTTCTACAATCCTACTCATTCATGTTTTTTTTTTCGAAAGAAATCACTGCTTCCAGTGGCCATATTTAAAAACTGTAATACCACGGATCTCAGCTAAAATATCGTTGCGCAAAGTAACGCAACGTGGCCCCTATATGGGATATATATAGGTACGTTCGGCCTTAAAGGGTATGGTTTTTTGGCCATTTTGATTAGAAAGAGGGTGTCGATTTTCGCCATTTTGGTCTTAAGTGTATATGGACTCTAGACTGAATTGGGTATGTTTTGTTTTTTAGAAAAAGCTACCTTTTTATCACTATCGATAAGACCATCAACAACAGCCCTGTACAATGTTTTTTAACATCGGTCTAAACAAGGAGTTAATTACGAGACAGGCCTGAAATAGAGGGTATTGATTTAAGGGCCATGTCATAATTGAATAGGCTATCAGTTTTTTGGTCAAATAGGGCAGGGAAAATCGCAGATGTTTCGTCATAAATAGTGTAAGAGTTTTAGGAAGCGGACCGCACGCCCTCGCCCAGTTTTTTAAGGGAGTACCCCTCCTTCCCGGACAGCGCGGACGCCGTTCTCGTTTCAAAAATTATATTCCCTACTAAGTACCTGAATGTGGTGTCCCGGCCGAGCTTCATGGGAATTGATACTCCACTCAGAGAACTTAGGACCCAGTCTGTCCAGGAAGAAGGGAATGTTGTAATGCGCTGGTTTTAAGCACATTGGGTCACTTCCGTCGTAACTCTGAGTACCGCTGGACGGGTTCAGGTCAGGTCGTAATGCAACTGGACAGTTGGGTGTGGAGTGTTTATCTCCCGCGAAGTAGAACATATCAGTTATTTTAGGGTATAACATGCTCATCACCTTGAATGAAAGAATAGATTTTAGTTACAGATCATTACCGCAAAATAATAAAAAATTTTCATGATATGACGAAGTAGTCTTTGGTTAAATCCGAGCGTTATGATTGGTTCTTTCTCGGTCGGGATTTTGCAATACGGATAAGCCGTGTATTTTTTTGTTTCAAAAGCCGGCAAATTCAACTAAAACTGTGTCATACGCAAGCGCGGCGAGTCATTAGGGCTCAGGCCCCACGCTACACTATCCCCTGCCACTTAAGAGCAGGATTAGTTCCTTTGAACTCAGTAACTTTAACGTGTAAAAGTTCTAACAAAGTCCATGAGCTAGACTGGCTAGCACACAACTGTTCTAACATAGTAAAGGGTAAGGGTAAATTATTTTAAAGTCGCTAACGTAGTGAGTGGTTGCCCAATCTCCCGAGCCAGGGGCTCATGTTACAAACGCGCGACTATTACACAGCACAATGGGTAAAGACCAGACCACAACACCGGGATAAGTGCGATAAGTGTGTGGGTTCTTTAACGTCCCCTGCTGAACCAGAACAATGAAGATGCAGGAGACGGGGCCTACGGTTTATCGTCCTTATCCGAGAAGACTGGAATATCTAACCATTTGCAGAT
>Ga0126337_10002126_pt1 | contig 12421 bp, 10 predicted proteins | sample DipCmetagenome_FD_92527 | JGI IMG/M metagenome (GOLD analysis project Ga0126337, IMG submission 92527) | Coral microbial communities from La Bocana,Puerto Morelos, Mexico - Diploria C A metagenome | ecosystem: Host-associated > Invertebrates > Cnidaria > Coral | place: La Bocana,Puerto Morelos... | reverse complement strand
TCAGCTTTATAACTCATTACGGTGGCCAATTTACATTTTCAACTTAGTTGATATAACGAAATTACCTTGTTACCCCCACCGACGCAGCACCACAGTTTCTTTAGAAACTTTCACCCTTTATCAAATCTAAAAACGACTTCTGCTCAAATTGTTGCAATGTCAGTCACTGACACACTGCCTAACATCAAATGAGACGAACCACATAGGATCATTCACTGTGGGAACGCAACAGTCTATTACACAGTCTTTGACGTAATGTCACCAGTCAAGTCACCGAAACGAACACGTGACGCTGAAAGTCCAGAACCAGTGATTCCTGAACTAAAAGCAGCCCCAAAAAACATAGATCAGAAGTTGAGGGCCCCAAAACCATCCTGAATCGGCTTACAGCACTGGAAACCAGGCGAGCCAAAGTTAAACGGTCACTCCAAGTCCTCAGAGAACACGCGAAAAACTCCACGTGTCCTTACGGGCTCAGGTTCGATCAGACCTTCCACACTGCTTTGGACCAGATCAGCCGAAATGCCCAGGCGGAACTACTGGCGCTGATGATAAAACAACAGGAAACCAACCTAGCTGCAGACAACCAGGCCATCCTGAAACAGCAGCAGTTGCTACAAAACCTGTGTCCAGACAAGCCAAGAAGTTCCGAAGCCAAGAGAAACTATGTTGCCAGAGCCAGACCTAGACCCAGGCCTAAGTTTGGTTTAAACTTTTTAATTCTACAATTTTTAACCTTGTAGCCTTGTATATAAGATACATATATAATTGCTCTATTGTTACAGAAATCTTTCTCATGTCGAAAGATCTTTATCACGCTGGTAAAAAGAGTTATTGTTTTAATATTATAAGTATGTCAGAGTTTTAAAACTAACTTTGCTTTAGTCTTACGTACTTAACCAAAACTAAAATCAAACAATACCACAAAAGTATATTTTTATATTGGCAACATACCATGCAAACTTCTAAACCCTAACCCTAGAATGTTTTAACACTTTTAAGAACGATTGTACACCCTTCTCTTATTTAGGCCTAACAAGCAAACTTAGCAATAAAAACAGAACTAGTGAAATTTAGGATAGGCAATCACAAACTAAGGATTTAAATTGGTAGATATGATCAAGGGTTAATCTAATTCGATGATAAAACTGAAGACGAATCTCACTTTCTTACTCCTTGCAATAAATGCTCTACTTAAAGAGATGAATTTTATTCAGGAAAAATAGAAAATATCGTTCCAACCTTTAAACAGTTATCCTCGGTACAAGCCATCGGCGAACTTATGACTTTCTCAGATCATTATGTCAATACCCAGTTAATTTCATCTTGCTTTAATTTACGCAATGTTCTACTTTCAAATCAAACCAAGGTAACTTGATCACTATATCATAACTGTATTATATGTTCACGAACAACGTTATTGTTTTAGTTTTAGTTTAATTTGGTTCAGTATCAACTAAGTTGAAAATGTAAATTGGCCACCGTAGCGAGTTATAAAGCTGACGTTTCGAGCGTTAGCCCTTCGAAGGGCTAACGCTCGAAGCGTATAGTCTAACGTATAGTCTAACGCTCTGACGAAGGGCTAACACTCGAAACGTCAGCTTTATAACTCGTTACGGTGGCCAATTTACATTTTCAACTTAGTTGATACTGAACCAAATTACCTTGTTACCCCCAACCGACGCAGCACCACAGTTTCTTTAGAAACTTTAACCATTTATTAGTTTTAGTTTAAGTTCACAAAAACTTTTGCAACGCTGTATGTATTTATGGTCATGCAGATAAGGCCAGTTGTTGTTGTTACAGTTTTTTGAGGAGTAGCCACTTATGTCTATCTTTTGTTTATGGGTAATTGGTAATTATGTACGACGCATTCATTTTTTTGTCTTGGAATAACGATAATTGCATAACTTAACTACGAAGTAAGGATATAAATTCATTTGCCATTTTATCCAGTCATGAGAGATTACTGAATAATTATTATCCTAATCTAACTTTAATCATCACAGTTGAGATGACACTAATTTTCTGCATCTCATTGGAAACATTTTCTTTTTAATGTTATGTTTGGAATGTTATAGCATTTTGAAAAATTTGTATGTACACCGTCAAGTGTTTTTGACTGAAAAATATATATCAGAGTCGTTTCCTGCTGTTGCCTCGCTCTGATGCCATTGGTAGGGACTTTAAGATATGGTACGGTTAGGCTGTAGTACGGCGGCAGAGAGGGAAGGCCACTTCCGCTGACGTCATGACGCGCATAGCAGCATTGCTTTCCCGTCATAGGCTTACTTTCTACTACGGGATTTCACGTACTTTTCACTTTGTGAGTATAAATCCTAGTTTGAAGATAAAGTACTGAATCATAAAAAATCAGTACTGATATGATTGTTTCTTTGCCACTTGAACGATTTTACATCTACCGCGAGATGATCAATTTAGTCATATTAGTATCGGGCCGAACAGTCGTAGATAAGAACGCTTCGTATGCATTAAGCTGACTTGCAATTGTTTATTCCTGTTCCAAAGTTTTTTTTAATCGAGATCAAAAGTTCTGTACTTTTGGGCTCATTAGGCATTCGTTGTACAAACACCCTCTCCTTGCTGAGATTGAGCTTTTTACCGGCGTTATATTTTGCTTTGTGGTTGGAATTACAGGCGGCTCTATCAAAGTGAATATAAGTTCTGAGAGATGTAAGACGGATGCAGGAAAGGCCTCTGGTTTCCTTGAATGAAGTGATTTTTGACACGCAGAGGCTGCACCTGTACAGCTGCCGTACAGCAAGATCTTAATCTTTTGAATTTGGCGGGTAAAACGCTGTTGTCAGCTTAGTCCCACACGGCCAAAGTAGTCGGGGTAGTATCTCGCCGTAGTCTTAAAGTCTATTGAACGATTTACACTGAGGGTCTGGGAATGACTCTGCTACAGGAATAAATGTTGGGGCTTTCCTTGCACCATTAGAGAGGAATCACTAACCTGTATTTTTTTTTTCAGAGGAGGAGTCCAAACGTTGTTGCCTAATTAAAATCAAGAATATGTTATCAAAAAGTGAAGCAATAGTCTGGTCCGTCCTCTTCTCAACCGAAGCTCTTGTGATCGTCGCTGGTAACCTTTTCTCCATATTTAAATTTGCTGATACTGGACAACTACACAGGCGTAGTTCCTACCTACTGATAAACCTAGCAGCAGCGGATATCCTAGTTGGGGCATGCGCCATCCCTATTTTCGTGTACCTTATTGGTGGAATGGGTCAGCTGTGGCCCGCAAATTTTGGGACTCCTGCGTCTGTCTACAAAGCATTAGATGTTATTTCAGGGCTTGCGTCGATTCTGTCGCTTACCCTAGTATCATTAGAAAGATTATGCGCCACTCTGTGGCCTTTACGTCACAGAGTAGTGAAAACACAATTCTACGTGTCAGGAATTCTGTTGGTGTGGTTTATAGCTATCCTGACAACAGCAGTTGGGCTTCTTACGAGTCACCCTCTACCTTCTCTGAGATTCCTCTTTTACAGTTCTGTTGTTATTCTCTCTGTGTGTTGTATAGCAGTTTTATCCACAAATTTGGTCATCTGGATTCACGTAAGCAATCGCCAGGTATCATCTCACTTCCGTGACGCAGCTTTACAAGAGCGACGACTAACCATTACATTGCTGATTGTCACGCTAATTTCCCTATCCTCGTGGCTTCCGTTTACAATTTTGAATATCGTGAACCAACTTCATCCGTTTTCAGTGAACCTGACATTAATTTATTTTACGAAACTGCTACACTACGGAAACTCTTGTGCAAATGTTTTTGTTTACTCCTTGAGGATCACGGAGTTCAGAAAAGCTTTTGAAAAATTATTTTGCTGTCCTCAGTCTGCTATCAGTGAGAAAGCTGTGTTGCTTCAGGCTCAAATTGCACGTCTATCAAAAGATATCACAGCAATGGAAATGGGAATTTTGTCATCTAAGTTTTTGAACAACTACAGGGCGAGACATTCACAAGGTAGACTTGTGACGTGATTGTGGGATCAGGACCCAAATGGTAGCTACTTAGACTGCCGCTGACCCAGAGGTCCAAGATATAAGGCCTCAACAAGACAATGAAGCCATACGACTCTCCCATCCCACGTGTCTCTCTATCTGTTCCCTAATCTGATTCTGAGAACAATTCAAATGTTCAGAACTGATCTGAACTGCTGATCCACAAATTCCGCTTCGGTTGCGAGAGAATTGCTTGATGGTCTCACCCCAATTGAGATATCGATGCATTCGGGAATGGAGAAAACACTTGACTACGCATAGAACTGCTTGCACGTATATCTTTCGTGTTCTCCAGACTAAAGCAGCATCCAAAACCGAATAGACGCAAGCCAAGCACGAACCAATATTTACTTTTTACACAATTCCAGTTAAACTCTAAGATTTACTATCAATAGCTCTTTTACTGAAGATGGCATCAAATATTCACCAAAAGAGAGACAAAAGGGAAAAATATGAAACATTTTGTGTCAAGCTTCTAATTTGGCGCAACAACTAGGTCGCCGGCGTCTGGCATGACAACTCGCTCGAAGTTTGTCGAGTGTTGCCAGGTAGGATAATAGTTTGAACAAAATATGCTGTTCCTCGTCAAATTCAATCCAAAATTGTCAATTTAACAATTAGAAGAGGCCAAAGTAACTTAAGCATTGTCTTTGGTTAGGTGCGAAGAAAAAGACTGTTATCGTGTCGTTTCTGTAGGACAGCTAAGTTTTGACAGTCGATCCACAAATTTGTGGATTTGTGGCGCACCCGTAGAAACGAAGAAATCTCTATAAACCTAATGTGCAAATCACTCAAGGTTATGGCCGCTCTTGAGCCCTATTATTTTGAGCCAAACGAAATCCAAATCCCTAACCCTAACGATAGCAGTCACTTTAGAGGCTGAAACTTAAGTGAATGGAAAAACCCAATGTTTACTTGCTATAGGTGGAGAAAAAGTGAGCTTTTTGGAATTGTCGCGAATGAAAAAAATGACATTTTTTAAAATTTCTTACAGCATGGTTTGAAATCAGATATCTCCCCGAAACAACTTGACAGGTGTCTCGGTGACACGTTTTAGAAGAGGCGGCGACAGTTTCTAAAAGAATAGCTCGCTTACCGGAGTTCGGTAATTCACTTATGTGTGAACTAATCGTTTCGATATCTCGACCAATCACACGCTTTTTCCGCTGTGTTTACCGTTTAGTAATTTCATTTAACACAGGAAACATGTTTGATTTCTCTTATTGATCACCTGATGGATCATGTTACTCTCCTTACACTGCTGCACATTTTACGCTGTGGACTTTCTCTCGTCTCCTGAATCAATGACGTTTTCGCGTATTTCATCGTACTGCTTTGGAATATACTCAAATAATTATTCCGCAATTATTGTAATCATTTTTATCAGGCATAGCTTTACCACTCCTTTATAAAAACTCGAATCTAACTTCGAAAAAGTACTGTACATCACCAGTTTTGTTCATTGAAGTCCTGAAACCTGCATTAAATCGACGATATCTGAATTCAAAACACAGTTGAAAGCGCATTGATCGTCATGTCTTTGCAACCATCAAAGGAAAGGAAAATTCTCTAGGTACTTTTTGACATTCTTCACCATTCACTTTCGGTACCTTCTTTGGTGTTTCTTCGTTCCATTTCTGAGCTAAAAGAGGTAATTCTCTGTGTAGTGAACGAAAACAAGACCTTAAAAGCTTGTAAATTTGCTCAAGTGACCTACATGCGTACGTACGGACGTACAGTCATGTGACAACCACAAAATTTAGTCAGATGGGTTACCAAATTTGCTAGCTATGGGTATGATGGGGCTTGTAGGAGGTCCGCCGTAATACACGCATGAGGTGTAGAAAAAGTGCTAGTGGACGAACAAGCGGAACGCCATTGTGTTCAGCAGTTTTTCTAAACCACATAAGTGCATTATGTTCTTGGAAAGATAGAATCCAAAACTTCAGAACAAAGCACTAAGCAATTTCGAGTGCACGGCAACTTGCTCTTAGGCCGAGGTAGTGTTACTAATCTCAGTGCATTTTACCGTGATTCGATTTAGCATCCTCTTCCAATAATCGCTCCCATTCTTACAGGTTGATTGGCTGATACACTCTGATACTATCTATTTTTTAAGGTAAGGTGACATCTGTGCCTACACCACAGAATCTGTTTGAATTTTGCCAAAAGATTCCTTTCTATCATGCTGATTACAATTCACCGACATGAATGGTAACCCGTTAGATAAGAAGGATGACCGCAACTTTTTTACCTATGATTGTGTATTTGTTTGATACCATTATTGTAGCATCGCTTATTAAACAGTGTAGCATTTATCCTCAAAGTATAACTGTAAGAAAAGTACTGGAAACTGTTACAGTATCATAAAGGCTTTTGTTCTTGGGCCATCGTAGTTTAACGAGGAATAAAACACAAATAGTGATGATAAACATATTAAACTTACGCATTTTAATAACTTGACGTTTCGTATGCTATGCAAAATACATTTTCAAAAGTGGAATAAAGACCGTTACAATTTTTGAAAACTATATATGAAATGTAAAAAATTGTAACGGTCTTTATTCCACTTTTGAGAATGTATGTTGCACAGCATACGAAACGTCAAGTTATTAAAATGCGTAAGTTTAATATGTTTATCACCGCTATTTGTGTACTGGAAACTGTTCCCAGCCCCCTTAAATGCTGGACTTGACAAGACTTGTGCATGGGATTGTTAACAAATTTCAGGCTGTCTTTAAGTGAATACTAGAATAGGAAATCCTTCTCCTCCAAAAACATTAAAGATAATAGTTTTACTGAGTTTTAATGAAGATAGTCTTATTTCAGTCGGCCCGGGTTTCTGTTTTGCTCGAGCATGCATTGAACTATTGAAGGAACAGCCGCTTGAAGAAAAGACCGCTTCGGGCACAAATATAAGCCTACAATTTTAGCATTTCCTTTTTAGAGTCAGTTTTCTTTTCAGCTAGGCTTTTTCAAATAACGAAAGCAACAGAGATCATTTTTTAAAAGCCATTCATGTGTTGAATTTCAACCTTTACACCCCCGACTTGCAAACCACAAACCTGCTATTGAAGAAGAGGATTTCAAATTAAGCAGCTCAAAGCCAGGGGTGTTTGTTTCCTTTTTTTCACCACTCTCGCTTTTAGGAGATGTCTGGTTCCATATTGTTCTTTTCTTTGCCGAAGAGGCCGTGAAGGACAGAGATCTCAACCACCAAAAGTTTGTCCTTAGGTATTCGAAAAACCGATCTAAATTTTACTAACTTTTCTGAAACGCTTTTGCCGACAGCAATTTTCATTTGCTGTTAGCTTGATATTTACGTTAACTGATCTGTCTGAATTCGTTTTGTTGGGGACTAGAACCGAGGCTCTCTCGGTCCTATTCCCTCTCGATCGGATTGCACAATTATTGAGGTGGCTTAGGGAAAACTTCGTTGCCGACTGTTAGAAAGCATACAATTTGGCACAAAAACTCATTTTGGTCCTGCAAACAAATTTAGGCTGGGTGCCACATGATCCGATTACAAGCCAGCGTGGAAACGAGGCTTGTATATTAAAATGTTGTAAAATAATCGGTTAATATCTGTTTAAGAACATTAGAAATAATCATTTGGGTACTCTATTTATTTCATAAAGATTTAATAGTAATTATGATGTAATCGCCAGACAATCACATCTCGAGATTTTTGTTTTCTCCTACACACTGAATACATAACAGGACTGTCATTACAGAATGGAGTAAACTAAGAAAAGCACACACATTCCATCTTTATATTTATATCGTAAACTGCAAGTCGTACTACGAAAATGTTATTGATGACAGCCTCGAAATAAATCAAATCACGAAGATATGTCGGGGGAGAGGTGTCCTAGGTTACCAGCTATCAAGAAAACTGGCTGGCAAAACGGAATTTGAAACACATTCTATTAAGATCAGGTTAATGTTAATTATTGCTACATTCTCCTGAACACTGACATAACCCTGTACAAGGGAGATTAGTTTTGATACATTTGCATCTGCCAGCACATTCTTGTTTGCCCATTTAAGGATTTCGACAGGCTGGCCGCTTCAGGAAGGGTCATCCAGACATGTTTCCATGTGCCGTCCATGTCACACCAACCCCGTCCCTCGTGTGAAGAAACCACCTGAACGGCCTGCAGGCCTGTGTACCAGATGTTACTTTGGTAAACTGATCTTAACGCGCATGCTGTAATCGCGAGTCCTGCACAAGCAAAATTAGAATTCAGCTTTGCTACTTTTGTCTCTGTCGTTACCCATTTATTACTACTACAGAAACACGGCATGTCGCGAATTCAATTTACCTGTGTGGGATGGATGTTCTCTAGGGTCCTATTCCTTTTGGTGAAAATTTATTTTCGGGCTTCATTTACATTGATCAAATTGTTGGCCTTGTCGTAGGGAACTACGCCATATATAAATCGCTCCAGAAGTTTGAAGATGGAATCATCCTTGTCCATCTGGTAATAAGGGTGATCTTGCAGGCGTGAACGTAAATGCCTCTGTCACGTCAGGAAATGAGTTCCATGCGTCCAAGGTGGACTTCTTACCCTTGCAAAAGAAACAGGAGGTTGTGTCGCATCCATTGAATGAATGAAACATAGGCAGTGCCCGAGACCTTTCACGGCCAAGAAATGCGCAGGTGGCAGTCACACTGATGTATTGGTCATATTTCCCCATGCCCAAACTGAACCAATCCAGATGGCTGCAGACGGATACAAAGCGATCAAGTCATGAAAAATCCATATCATTATGACTGGAACATCGGTATCCACTGTGCGGACAAAACCTGACTACATCCTTTGTTCAACGCGTGTTGAACATGTACAGCAATTCTTATGTCGGCTTACTCATGGTCCGACACATCTTTGTATATCGGTAGACTGACCTATGCTTGAGACTACACGTTCGTCTGAGGTGATGTTTACTTCCTTGTTCTCGGAAAAGTGGAAGTTTGAAACTCTGCTTGTTAGGAGGGCAAAGAGTTCTTTCTTGTTGGTATTGTCTTGAAGAAATGCTTTCCAATTTGGAGGAATCTTGGTGTCACCTGTTACTTTTCTTCTCTGACCCTTAACTCTCTTCTCTCTTGTTGAATCCTTGATACTGTTCGCCTTGTACACATCCCAAACAATGTCCACTCGTTTACTTGATTGGAGATGATTCAGACTGAATGGGATAAATACGTTTTCAGCATGGCTGTCAAAGGTAGAAACAGTTGTAGATGGAAGGGCGTGAACAACAGCTGCTCCATCAAATATCTTACAATCGAAGAGCGGAGGTGGATCTGGCTTTGTACTGGCAGGCTTAACACATGTCAAGAGGTATGACGTCTTCCCGAATCTTAGTTTTCCAAACTCGGAGAGAGATGGTGGGTACGGCTGGTTTTCGTGCATAAATAGTTTGTGTAGGACTTTGCTTCTATGCTGGGTGGCAATGTACAAACGGCTGAAAAGGTTGCAATCGCTTCTCAGTGCACTTGCTGCTTTGACTTTCGTTTTGGCTTGGGATTTTGTCGTTTAAACAGCGCCAGAGAATGCTATTTTCACTTGACATAAACACGTTAAGGCTATCTAAGTGAACCGCACAACCTAATTTGTAAGCTGTTGACGCATTTTGGTTTGATTTGGCGATCAAAAGCATAAAAGTTATGGATTGATTTATCAGCCTCGTTTTCATGCTAATGAAGCTTATCGAGAAAATTGAAATGATGTGTCTTCACCCTCCCCCCCCCCCGATCATCAAATCACGTAACACCCAGGCTAAACTTGTTTATTATGCCAAGATTCTTTGTGCCAAACTTCATGCTTTCTTCCACTCTGTAACGATCTAGCGTTAAAATCACCCTAAATTGTCTGTAGCAATCGCACATGGCAGAAATATAGTTAGTTGTTTACTACGTGTCTGTTCCTTGTTTCACCCACTGCGCACCGCTGAACTTGGTGTCAGAAGTGGGATCTCAAAGAGTGAACCCTGCTGAGTTCTAAACCAAGGAACTTTCATTCCGGAACTTCTGGAATAAACACAAACATGTCGAACCTCAAGCGGCCAGACCTCAAGTTGAACGGGAATATCTCGGAAAATTTCAAGAATTTTAAAGTCCGTTTCAACGAGTACTGTATTCAAGCAGATTACCGGAACCTCGCAAAAGACCCGACGACAGCACCCAGTGGATCACTACAAGAAGCCCCAACTCGAAATCGCTGCGCTTCGATCGGCGATCCCCGACGAAGGCTTCAAGTAATCCGATACACCATAGAACCTCTGATCACCGGTGGAGACAAAAACAAACCCACGATTTGGATAGAGAAACTTCGCCTCCGCTATACAGGATCAACGGGAAGCTCTCTCATGGCAGACCGATTCAAGTTTTAGGGTCTTTGCCAATCTCCTAACGAGTCACGCTGGCAGTCTGTGCTCTTATTGCGCCCTTAGCGACGAGATGTATCGTGACAAATTTGTATTTTGCCTCCACAATTACGCTATGCGAGCCGAGCTGCTTTAAAAAACTCACCTTAAGCCCGACAACATGGCTAACTCCATGGCAGGTGTTGGAGTCAGCCCATTTCAGTTTTCTTACAAGAGGGATGATGTTGGGGACTAGGTCTTATTCCCTCTCGGTTGGATTGCACCATTGTCTGTAGCGATCGCACATGGCAGAAATATAGTTAGTTGTTTACTACGTCTCTGTTTCTTGTTTCACCCACTGCGCACCGCTGAACTGTTTGTTTGTCCACTCACAACGAAGCAAGTAAAATTTTGATGTGTCGCTTTATCAGATTTTTGAATGAACATTTTCGCGTTGTTGATCTGGCTTTTGACTTCATGTAAACAGGAGATTCATAAATACTTTATCCAAGGAAAAGAAGTCAAATGTCGCAATGTTATAAAAGATATGGTAAGCGTGCAGCGTGCAACTATCGAGTATGGATGTACTTGTAAGGTTTTCTAAGCACTTCGCTATCGCCTTGTGCGACTCTTACGCTTCTCCGTGCTTCGTGCAACATACCTCGGACATCCATAACTCGATTTTAATTAATATAATAAGCCATTTCAACCAAAAATGATGAAAAAGGGGTAAAAGTTTAAAAGTGGGTAAAGTCAACCATTTCAACAATGTCGATGTTGATAAACTTGATCAAAATGATTTTTTTTTAATAGCGAACAAAAACGCTGCAACCAGCCGAGAAAGGTTGAATCCGAACTGGAAAATGGCACTGTCATAACAGTCGTGTTCCCAAGCTTGGATCTGACTGGCTCGTTGTTCCAATTGTGTAATTGGTCATCCAGTGGTTTTTTCGTTTCTTTGCGGAATCAAGCACATAGGTTATTTTCAAGTTTCCTTTTGCCTTTTTTTCAGAACGGGTCCTTATGCGCAATTTCAAATGAAAAAACGTTTAAAAGTCACAAGTTCATTTTCTTGAAAATTAGAGTTTCCTTTATGCGGGTTCACCAGGACTCGCTTTGAACAGAGTTGGTTGGGAATGCATTATATCAGGGTTCGCATCGTTATCTGGCCTGTGCAAGTACAGTTGTAAAAGACTATAGGCCAAGTTTCAGCTTCATTTGTTTTTACTACTTGACTATCAGTATGCCGGACGATACGACGTTTTTCGTCCACTCGAAACCATGTGATCTTGACGCTTCAGCAGATCACATAAATAGAACAATTACAAGCCTGAGGGAGTGCTCTGAGAGTTGCAACCTGGCCTTGAATCCATCTAAAACAAACTGGGTGCTCATTTCAACCCCACCGATGGCGCGATATCACAGTTTAGAAGAACGACAACTTCCAATTGCCTGTGGCGATACTTCACTAAAACGGATCTCCTGTACAAAGCTATTGGGTGTATATCTGGATCAGCACCTGACCTGGAAGACGCATCTAGACCATGTGTTAAATTCATCGTACGGGACTCTGTCAGTACTGCGCAGGCTTACAAATCTAGCCCCCTTTTGTGTGAGGAAACGCCTAGCTGAAAGCTTAGTTCTCTCTAAAGTGAACTATGCATGCTCTGTTTTCCATCCTCTTCCAGCATTTCAAATAAAGCGCCTTCAACGGCTACAAAATGCATGCGCTGGATTTGTCATAAGAAGGTTCGCTGGATTGGAGGACGTTAGAAAGTTGAACTGGTTTCCAGTGAAAGAGAACGTTGAACTAGAAATACTTAAGTTAGCTCATAAGTCGTTATATGATAAAGCGTTTCCTGAATATCTAAAATTAAATTTACATCAAGTCAGTGCTACTACTTAAGATCTTTGATAGCGCCTGTCCTTTCGATTCCAAGAGAAACAGCTACATTTCAACATTCTGCAGCAACTATTTTTAATAAGCTCCCTGCAGCTATCCGAAATAATAGTGATTACAGTT
>Ga0126337_10002125_pt1 | contig 12430 bp, 6 predicted proteins | sample DipCmetagenome_FD_92527 | JGI IMG/M metagenome (GOLD analysis project Ga0126337, IMG submission 92527) | Coral microbial communities from La Bocana,Puerto Morelos, Mexico - Diploria C A metagenome | ecosystem: Host-associated > Invertebrates > Cnidaria > Coral | place: La Bocana,Puerto Morelos... | reverse complement strand
GTTTTCCTGTTTCCCCGATGTAGACTTTGCCGCAATTGAAAGAAATCCCAAATGAGAATGCAGACAACGCCGACCTGTTTAGCAGGGTTGACGGTGTCCTTTAAGAAAAACATTCTCCTTTGAAACATTTGATGGGGACAACACGACTTAGCTTTTCATTTTCACCGAAATTGTAAATAGAGATGAATTATTAACGAAGTTTGTTCCAAGCAGGTCACTGAAAAGAAAAAAAAACTGTATACTAGTTTAAATTAAATATACAATATTGTTAAAAGTGCAATTGAAATCCTTTTTACCCGGTCCATCTAACGGTTTGCTTTTTTAATTTCAATGAAAACGAGGAATATGAGCGGGGTATTCAATTTCTTACGATTCGCACCTTGGATCAATTTGTATATATGGCTTCAGCGAGCAATCTTCCTCGATCGCAAATGGCGCAAGCAACTACACAAACGGAGGCGAGCAAAATTTGCTCGTCTTATAGTGGGCCGAAAATCGCGAGTTGCCAGAGAGAAGAGAGTCAAGAAAATGCAGCGTGGACAACAATTTGCGAAGAGTTAAACTCTCACATGGAATCTAATAGTTAGCGAAAAAATATAGATCTTGTGACGTATATTGGAATCAGTAACGTCTTGGTTCAAACATGTTGGTCTGATGCGACCACTGTCAAAAACTCGAAATGTTTGACTTCGCTCTAGTGTGACCCGGCCCTTATCTGTATATTTATTTTGAATTCATTACTTCCACTTTTTGCACATTGAAATAATGAACACTCAAAACCAACTTGTATGGGTCTTTATGTCCTGTAGAAATTTGTTTTTTTTTTCGGTCTGTACGTTTACAATTGAATCGTACCGCTGGTGGTAACACCCTGCATGTTTTTTTTTTTTCCAATGCTCCCCAAATATTTTCAAAATGCCATACGTGTTACCAATGACAAATGCTAGACAAATTTCTAGACTTTAATTAGAACTGAATAATTAATTAAACATCGACTGGAGGATAAAAACTGAGAGTCTCCGAAGGATTTGAACATAGCGGTATTTCTAGAACATTGAAGAAAAGAAATACTTTGCCATATGAAGACATTTGCATTTAATAAAGAGTCATGAGTTTCAAACAGGGCTAAGAGAGAAGAAAAATTAAAGAGGTGACAACAAAGGAAAGAACAACAAAACAAAACAAAAACAAGCAAATTACAATTTCCTTTACATTGGAATCGGTAAGGAACTACATGCAGTATATGCTTGTTGGAACTGACTTATCGTATTCAAATTGAAATTATTATGGGAAAACTATTACCACTTCTAGTAAACATACTTTACATTTGACTGCGGTTGGATCAGTTTATAACCTGCAAGGGGAAACAACATCGAGGTGTACATGGAAATTAAGGAGTGTGATCACCCTTCTCCTACTGTGTCTCCGGCTCAAAAGACCCAGAACACTGTAATAAATTTGTCTTTCACATTAACAGACTTTTATATCGACAGCTGACAAAAACAACTGGTTTATATTCAGAAACTAAAACGATAAAAACAATAAAAAAGGGAAGAGCACAATAAAGGAAGATTACAGAGTTGAGGAAGAAAGAGTGATATTCCCTTGATTTGTCATTTTGTAAATATTTTTAAAAATGGCAAAAATAACAAGCGAGAACCAACAACAAACTCAACCCACTTATGACATCGGGTCTAGGAATCGAACCCGAGCGACATTGGTGGGAGGCGAGCGCGATCACCACTGCGCCATCCCTGTTACCACTACACATAGAAATAATTTAAGTGAGCCACTGTTCAAAACAGCTACAACTCACCGGTCGTTTGTATATAGAACCGTTCGGTATACCTTCAAACTTCTGATCTTTAGGGTCGATCAAATCGGAAAACCCCACAACTCTTATACTTACGAAAATAGGTAGGTTATACGCGAAAATAGGAAGGTACTGTAATTTGAAATTTGTAATGTAGTATTACTGGTATCTTTGCTGTAGATATATTACCTGCAGCTTGTGTGGTTCGCTAACGGCATGTAGAGTCTATTTCTTGGCATTGTACTTGTTCAATTAAATCGCGCAGATGGTGCAGTACTATGCATTTTTTTGTGTGTGTTTTGAAATTTCAAATGTTATCCAAACATTTTGAACATGCCATACGTGTTAATAACAGTAATTTTTAATTAAAGTTCTGGATTGAATTAGCGAAATGTTTGAATAAAATATTTGTATTTCATTGTGCAGAACTTTTTTTGTATTTCAATAGAGGATCAGCGCCATTAAGATCCCAAAATGATGGTACGTAATTTCACATAAGCAAAAAATGGAAAGCAAATAGCACGTGACACAAATTTATATCCCCCAACAAATCATAAGAATTACCTGCAAAGGAAGTAAGCTAGAGAGAAGTAATGGACCGAATCTCTATAAGAACATAAATAATGAATAATTTACTTCATATAACAATGAGATAGGAAATAATAGTTAATATTGATAACGTATGCAAATTGTAAGTGTAAAGTCCGTTATAGCTTCTAGCAAATGTTATTTTCATTTCGCAGCTAGGGGTTAAGTTTATCAACAGTACGGAAAATAAAAACAAAGATGTGGCACGGTTAGATAAAGAGATACAATCAACCTTTTCCTTCTGTAACCAGGACTCAGTGCATCTATGCCTTCTCGAGTGACACCTTTCGAAGCTTCCTTTATTGCGGACCAAGAAATGTCCGCCTCAATTACAGCACAAAGAGTGACAACCGACGTTCCCTTCAATGATGAAAGTTCAGAGCACGGAAATGCTAATGAACGACTTCTTAAAGCTGTCGAGGAAGTATACAGTCCATTGTTGAGGGTAATGAAGTGCTTCGGAATATATTTTGGAGATGTAACTTTAAAACATTTTACGGACACCTCCAATCACTACAGGAGACGAAGATCTCTTGCACACAGTTATTGTGGCGCGTTAGCTTCTGGCTTCTGGCTAAATTGTATTTTGGCCTCTTCGGCAATGATATTTGACAATGATATCTATGTCGTTTTAATGATGGATTGCTGGTGTTTATTTATCGCACTCAACGCTACAATAAGCCTGTCGGTCTTACCTATGACTGCAACGAAGAAATCTCGATTAGAAAATTTTCTAAAATGTCTCTTGACAGCCATCATCAAGACTATCGACTTAGAAAAGGTGAAAAAGAACTCCAGAACAGCCCTAGCTGTGTTTTGCCTTCTCTTCGTTCTCACTACAGCAGGCATCTTACCTGGGGCGATGTTATTTGATTTTAACATTGGTAGATTTACGCCTTGGCATATATGGTTCGGTTTTGCGGTTTTCTCGCCAACCTTCCTCATCATTGGAGTCGGTTCGTGGTTGCTTCCAATTATTTTTTTCTGCATTACATGCCTGATGCTGGAGACTATTTTTGAAGATCTCCATAGGAGAATGTCACCATCACATTCCATCCCAATGGACTTGACAGCCTTGAAAACAGAATATCACAAACTTTGTGAGGTAGTTGAGCTTGCTGACAAAGCCCTTGCCCCTCTTCTTCTGGTATTTGTTTCTATGTACATTCCGCTCCTTTGCTTTAGTTTCTACAATGTTGCTAAGCACCGTGGCGAAGGTTCGTCGATGCTTTTTTTTTTCAATCTGTCATGGTTCATCCTTGCAGCTGGTATTTTAGCAGTTATCTTGGTGTTTGGCTCTAAAGTCGGCGAAAAGGTATGTAACGGAAAGTTATTCCTTATCTTTTTTCTTTTTCAAATATATATTTATGTGGTGGTAAATTTATTTGGATATAGATATTGTTAGATTATTATTTATTTTGTTTTATGAAGAGTTAAAAGTCTGCGATGTTCCTAGATAAAAGAAAAGGTAGGTTAGGTTAGGAAAATCGAATATTCGGGTCAAATTTCGTCATAAGTAAACCGTTTCATGAATTTTAGCTGTCCTTCATTGCTAGAAAGTACTCTTGTGAGGCTATAATAATACTTTATTTACCCGTGAATTTTTCCAACAATTTTTCGTTTTTCAAGATGATAGGATTGTCACAATATTTGATTAAGTCTGTACCTTAACTTTTTTTTTTGTCATTGGTAACTCTCTTTGATTTTCAGATTAACAGCTTTCAAAAAGTTTTGCAATTATTTCCTGTCTCACCAGCCGATGAATCGAAGGTGATTAGTATTTGCTAATTGAGGACGTATAAACCCTGCAAAGGTTTATATAATATTTGAACTTTATTGTGACATAAGCGAGTGGGAAATCAAATTTTTCTTTCTAACATCCTTTCAGTTACTGATGTTTATGCTGGATATTCAAGGCGACCCGAAGGGTCTTTCCATTGGGGGACTGGTTATAATCAATAAATCAATGTCTCTAACGGTAAAGTCTGTTTTTATATAAAATGTTACGAAATATCTACGATGTGTAGGCTTCAACCTTTTTGTTCCAGCATTTGCCCTTTAGTGCAATTTTTGATGGTGATAAATGAACAAATATTTGCTATTCTCTGCGAGAAACATATTTTTATTTCGCTTGCGTATCTAGTAATGGAACTGTTATTGAATGAGCCTATACATGAGTATTCGTCTTTAAGAGTTTTCCCGCATTAGGTATCAACCTCTGTGTACAGCCTCAATATAAAATAAACACAGACCAAAAGCTGAAAAATAAACACCAATTTCCATAAAGCTACATCATAACATAATTATTAATTAAACAGTAACTATGTTCTAAGATCTGTCGTGTTTACTTTTTGACAGGTGTTTGGAGTAATTGTTTCTTATTTTGCTGTGATGTTGAGTCTCCCAAGCTAACTCATACGCAAAGGGAAAGTTCTGAAGAAAAACGAGAACAACGTTTTGTTCCGGATTTCATACATTCGCCACTCTACCATTGACATAACATTTTGTTTTCCCACATTATAATTTATTTGCAGAATGTAGAAGTCGTTAACCGACTAGTCAAGTGCCCAACAGTTCTTAGAATTTTGCAGTACCTTTAATACCAAAAGAAATGCGGATGTTTGGCATAGTTGGACAACAACAGGAGTGTATTTCTTTTGTTGAATTTTTGATTCCATTTGTTATTACATTTAACAAAATACACATAACCAATTGATGTAGTAAAGTTTAAAGATATAACTCAGGGTAAAGATGTGTATTACTACTTGAATGACTTAAATTTTAGAAATGAAAGTTTAGATTAAAAGTAACACATTGAAATGAAATAAATAACTAATGTGGTTAGAGCAAAGAATTTAGAATATCAAACCAATCAAATAATTAAATGACCTGTAGTGGCATAGTTTGTCTATGAATATGTGCTTCACTCAATTTTACCTTCAGAATTTTTGTATATATTCATATATTTATCTTTTTTTTTGTCTCATTTCATGTTAAATTTGAGAGCCCAGAATTATACAACTGTCATCATTGTATGTATAAGTCCTTATAAGGAATAGCATCTGGATTTTTCTCATGTAAAAAATAAAAACAAAATAAAAAAAAATAAACAACCAAACATTCTCTGTATATAAAGGATTTTAAGGAACCTTTGATGCGGGAAAACATACGGTATTGTTTTAATCCATCTTCACCATTTAAATACATAGGGAATTTTTTTTAATTTCAACTTCAATATGCATAGAGATAATTGCAACCTCTCTGCAGGCTACTGAAGAGAAAAGAATCGTAATTGCACACTGATTCAACTTAAATGCACGTTGTTGTTAAAGAGCAATTCAAATCTTAATTAAGAATACACACTCTAGTACACACAGACGATATTACAGGAAAAGGAACAAAAAACATACCTAATGGAAAAAGTAATTCACTTTTAAGCGTGATAAGGGTGTGAATCTTATTACGTTTGCATCACTAGCGATCGTTAACCATGTCTTCAAGAGTGTCGCCCAACGAAGCTTCCATGCCTAGTGATCACGAAATGGTGTCCACAATTTCAATTCAACCAAAGAGGAATGAGTTTGCAATAGTCGAAGACTTGATTTCCGGGGGAGCAGATGCTAACGAAAAGACGCTCAAAATAATCGACGAAATCTACAGTCCGGCGCTAAAACTGATGAAGTGGTTTGGAATATACTCTGAACAGACAAGCTTAAAACACTCGTCAAATGCTTCTGTTCGTCGCGGGAAACTGATTCCACGCATTTATTGTGTTGTGGTACTTTCCGGTCTCTGGTTGAATTTCATTATGTCCTTTGCCAATCTTTTCACTGGAAATAATATTTATCTCTTCTTTATGTTCAGCTTGTGGTGTCTTTTGATCGCTCTGAGCGGCACGATTTGCTTGATTGTACTGGGCATGCCTCTAGGAGATTCGAAGGAATCTCGATTTGAAAATTTCTTCCGCAATTTGCTGGTGATCAATAGCAATGCTAATTTAGAAAAGGTTAGAATCAAGGCGAAAAAAGCTGTTGTAATATTTTGTTTTCTTTTTGTTCTTGGTGCCACCGGTGCCTTGGCTGCCTATCTGGTGTTGGACATCAGCATTGGAGCTATTGAACCTTGGAATAGATGGTTTGGTTTTAGGATACTTTCCCTCATCTTCAATATCTATGGTATGGGTGTGTGGTTTCTCCCCATCCTATTTTTCTCGATTACATGTTTGATACTGGAGGCATTGTTTGATGAGCTGCACAAGCGAATGTCATCATTTCCTTCGGTCCTTGTGGACATAGGAACGTTCAAGACGGAACATCACGGACTGTGTGAATTAGTCCAGCTTGCTGACAAAATGCTAGCCCCTGTTTTATTTGGGCTGGTCTCTCTCTACATACCACTGATTTGCTTCAATTGCTACAGAGCTATTAATCTGCCTGAGGAAGAAAAAGTCGTGTCCCTCGTGAGCAACTTATTTTGGCTTCTGGCTTCTTCTAGTCTCTTAGCAGTCATCATGATATTTGGATCCAGATTATGCGAAAAGGTATGCGACATCCCATGTTTTTTTTACTATAACGGAGAACTTGTTTTATTACTCAATTCACTTATTTCTATTTGCTTTCAAATTCAAATACCCTTCTTCTATCATCTTTAACTGGCACATTTCTTCTTTCATTTCATTCATTGCATGCGCAGTGTTTGGGGTCTTACTGTTGAAACTCTTACCTTGCCTTATTGCTGGGTTTCACCCACGTGTCCAATAGCTTAGCAACGGTTACCATCCGCCATCTTGGTGTCCCTCAAGCGTAAACAAACCGTATCGAAAGAAGAGTTCATGTAGGAAAGGAGGGATGGTTTAATGCGTTGTTGTCGGCTGTTCGAGCAAAAGGGGAAAGCATAAAGGCTTAGGGCTTTTTTTCGTATACCTAAGATTAATACAAATCAAGGAGAAGCACCAAAGGAACTCACGGCTAAAAGGAGAAACGAGTGGATTTCTGCGGTTAGTCGCGGCGACGCTCCAAACAAGAGAGTGCTAGAGAGTGAACGCCGGAGTTTGTAGGAAATACTTCGTCTTCGGAGAGCCAGCACTAGTTTGGGATCAATTTCATGTCGTTTGGGTTCCAACTGTCGCATTTGGAAAGAAGAAATATATGGAAAAAGATCACGAAAATTCAGCCGAAAGAGCTTTGAAAGCCAAGAAAAGATTTCAACAATCGATCAAGCGAGCCGAGCTCAAACCCGCCAAGAAAAAGAAACGCGTGCATGAAAGCGGTGTTCCAATCGCAAAAATAGAATTTCAGCGAGCCAACTTCGAACAGCATTAGGAGGGATTAGATACCGCGAGTGTAGCTCGAGAATTGGACGATGTTTACGAATTGGACAAAATGTTAAGGTGTAATTGAATGCATTTCGCCAACAGTTCCGAATAGCCAAGGTTCAAACTATCCGAATGAAACAGCTCTGAAACAATCGAAACAAAGCGACTTTGGTCGATAAATTGGTCAGCAAAAGGATCGATTAAACTTAAAGCTACTGCTTTAATTTTGCGTAAAGCAGATTCATTTCCCCGGGTACATTTCTTCTTTCGAAGGCGGCGATGCGCGCTGCATGGGCTGCGAGCGCCGGCTGAGTACTATAAGCTGCTGTGTGGTTCGAGGCTTGCGGCTATTGTAGATCTTCAATTTTCTGGTCGACCTTTTCTTTTGAGCTTCTTAGCCGATGAAAAATCGATGTCCTTAGCCCTCGCATACATATGTCGGAAAAATCCATGAGCATTTTACCTGTGTGCAAGCGAGCTTGCCATGGACTCGTGTAGTTCCTCTAAACAGAATAACACACTCGCGATATGTGAGCATGACTCAGCCAGTCCAGCTTTGTGTCCGAAGCAATGGGGTGACAAAATAGTCCTATCGTTTTCAGAAATTAACCAAATGTTCACTAAAAGAATCATTCATACGCTGGGAATGCCGAACTCGGGCTGTCACGACATACTTGCCGGCGATTACTTTGCATACAACTGAGGTTGCAAATCCCGAAACCATTTGATTAAATACCTCCAGACTCTTGAATGCCTTGAACTGCTAGTTGGTGTAGAAATTGGGGAGCAATTATAGAAAACCCGGCCACTTCATTTATATATGTCGGTGTGCTTTCAAAAACGATGTATATAACAATATGGTCTCAAGAACGAGCGTAACTCAGTCGAGACTTTCACAGGAGGCAAGCGTTCTGGACTGAACCGTTCTCGGCAGGTATGCTTGCGGGGTCAACACCGATGACCGAGATCTTTTACAAATGTCTTTCCTTTACTCGACTCTCTAAGCTTTCAGCATACCCAGAGAGCACTGTGATACCTTTAGATGAATGCCTGGCTTTTTATCGACTTTTTTATTCCTAGATATTCCTGTAGTTGGCGAAATAATAAGCGACAATAGAGAAGCATCACTGTAGAAATAGACTATTATTAGCATAAATTTGACACCCGAGGGACACCAACATGGCGGACACTGATTTAAGCAAAGCTTGTGCTGTACGTTCATTTGCTAACTTGTAGTCAATGTCTTGACAATGGGTTTATCATTTCGTGAATTTGATGTTTCTGTTTTAGATTCACAACTTCCATAATATCTTACAAACCTCTCTTGGTTCGAAGGAAGACGAAAAGAAGCTTTTTGTAGCCCTACAGGTACGGATAATGCAGTTTCTGAATCACGAAGAATTAGAAGCTGGGATGGCACAGGGATGGCCTCTTGCCATATGTGGTCGAATTTGTTGCTGGTTCTCTCGTTGCTCAGAGGGTTTTTCTTCGGGTTGTCCGGTTTTCCTCCCTCCATGAAAATCAAAACTCTAAATTCCAATTCGACCAGGATAGAGGACTTGCATGAAAACACATTAAGGCTGACATGACTTACTCTCAAAATATTTTAATGCATTATTGATTGTTGACAGGGAGGGGGGAAGGGAGAGAGACAGAATTGAATAACAAGACCAAGAAACTAATTACTCAAGTAAACAATACCCAGGAGTAAATAATTTGCGAGTCAAAGAATGACGTTTTCCAATCTTTTGTAAACTAGGGAAGTCATTGTAAATTGACTTTTTCTTAATTCTATTTCAGTTAGTATCGTTTATTTTGGACCTTCAAGGTGAACCAAGAGGTCTTTCTATTGGGGGATTGATCGTAATTTCCACGTCAACCTCACTCACGGTAAAACCAGTCAGTTTCTAGTTAAGTGGATATTTTAATAAGCATTTCCTTTCCTAAAATTGTGAAAAACAATCAACAATGGACAAATCTACACATTTTTAGGACGCATTTAATTATTAGAGGTATTTAATAGTCGAGGAGGCATTTCTGAATGCTGAATTGTTCCCACTTTCGATATATTAAAAATCAGCTTGATAGTCAGGCTTAGAGGACACAGAAAAACGAAATAAATAAAATATTCATTCAATTTGGAACAATCAACACATTTAATACTTCATATGCTTTTAATAACTAGTTCGGTGAACTAGTTATTATGTAGGTTCTTACACGCGGGTTTTCACTGTACCTCTGATATATTGGCTTAATATATTGGCTTAATGTGATCTTGATCACTCCCCTTATATCTGCAAGAAACCTGAAACAGCGTTTTATCTGATTAACTATAAATTATAAATCTAAGCAATATTAGAAAATATTAGAAAATGTTTTGATACAAAAAGTGGAATTAAATATAATTCGCGTGATCTCTCTTGTCTGGCATTTGTCTTTCATTATGTCTTCTCTTCTACTCCCAAGTGATGTCGTGTTCTTTCAACACCTCCAGCAAGCTATATGGGAGATCGTTCTCCGCACCGAAGGGAAAAAGCTTGATCCACTTGCCTTCCTGATCTATTTCTTACTTTTAGCGGACAAAGTGAAACATGAAAAAGACTAAAGAAAACTGAAGACTAAATAAAAACGTAAACAGAACGCTGACTGAATAGAACTGATGAGTTATCACACGATCAAGTATAAATGTCCAATGATCTCATCTAGTATCTTATTTTTTCTTTTCAGATTGTTGGAATGATCGTTTCGTACTTTACTGTCATGTTGTCTCTGCCAAAGTAAAAGAGTGACCGTCACCAACAAAAAATGTGCTGGAAATCAATTACGTCACTGTTGCCCTGTCAATCCAGAACTGCATTGTTTAATTGCCATGATCTTGGCTTTTGCTATCAGTAGGTTCTGTCGTGTAAATACGAACAACATAAATATTATTAAAAATGAGGATGTTATAAATATACAAATAATAAATGTTGTATAATATTTAGAGTACAGTGCAGTGAAGTAGATCTTTCCTTTTTGGAATTAGTATTGTTATCAGCGGAAGCCAAAGGACATTAAGGGAGACCTCTTTCAGTGCCCAGCTTCTTTTGGTGTTTTATTTTAAGTATTCTAGTGGGTTGTTTTCGTATTCTTACCAACTTAAAAATAAAAGAAATAACAAATGAATAATAAGAAAATATAATAACGTTACACAATTATGTTGTATAGTTATGAAAACTTATTCTGCACTTATCAAAATATAACCTAGAATCATTTGCTCAAAGAGTAAAGATTGAGATGTTAGCTAGTGTACCATAAAAGCGATTATCAAACTGTTAGTGATCAACTAACATGTGCGGCAAAATTAAAAAAAAAATTAAAAAAATAGACATTTATGCCGAGTTAACACAAATAGATCCATAGTAGCCAGGAAAAGAACAGGCAAAACAGTTGCCATCTCAGACAGATTAAGCTCTTTGCTACATTTCAGAAACTGGTAAGAAATAGCACTGGTGAAAGTGATGGCGAAAGTTCATGTAATGTATTATGCCTCGCATCATTCGAACATAGTAAAAATACACTTGGAGAAGCGTTCATAAAGGTATATCTCCATAGAAACTATGTATGTCATGCAACTTTACGACATACCTATATACAACATACACATTTGTATTATAAATGCTTATTGTAGATATGCCCAAGTTTGAATTACTTATTTCCATTGTGGAGCACTTGCCTTATTGTTAGTTTGATGGTGCCTGTAGCTTCGTCATCGGCACCGTTTTACTTTAACAGATTGTACTTCGTTTATTGCTATTCGTCGCACAGTGCAGCTCAAATTTAAGTTAAAATGTAAATGTTAGCCAACTCGACGTCGCTTCTTAACTGCTTTTTTTTTCGCCTTGTAAAATGATCAAGAAAACTAATGTACTCACTACAAAGTCTGTGTTGCCTTGGCGTTGGTGTTGGCAATTCGTGATCTCTCGGGCTTATGTACACTGTATATTCATTAAAATAAGAGTGAGTTTGAATAAAACTTGTCAGTTCCCGCAAAATACTGGGTTGTTATATATTTTTATTTATTATATCTCGTGTCTCCCATCCAAGAATATTTAAAAGATGTTAATGAAACTCGCGACGTATATAGTATCATGCAAACGGTATCGGCTGTGGAACCATGAACAAGTGTAACTCCTACCTGCTGCAGCAGGCCAGGTTGTAGGTCTCTTCTTTTCGCTCGCTTCAATCACGAAAGCTTTCCACGCCCAGTCCCACCGTACCCATTATGAGTATTTCGAAGGTTAGCTTAACTGGGTATACATTTGTACGGGTTTGCGGGTTTGCCCTCTCCTTTGCTGGAAATAATTAATTAGTTATGCATTTTGTGTAATTTCGTTTTGCTATTACCAAATAAACGGCCACGAAGGTGGCCAATATATGGCAATCTCAAAGCTTGCTTTATATCCAGCGAGTTCCAGCAAACAGAGCTCCTCCCTGGTTATTCACTTAGTTAATTTTAGTAAGCGAGCAAGAAGCATAAAAATAAAAATAAACAATCATTAAATAAAAGGGAAGACCGAAAAGGATATTGAGGATATTGAGGATCTGCGAATACGTCCTGCGAATACGTCCTTCGCCAACTCACCTTCATTAGAAGACCGTACATGTCGCCGAATCCTGACTATACTGACATGGTGCGAATTTATTTTGTGTTTGTTTGCGTTGTATTTCAGTAT
>Ga0126337_10002123_pt1 | contig 12441 bp, 15 predicted proteins | sample DipCmetagenome_FD_92527 | JGI IMG/M metagenome (GOLD analysis project Ga0126337, IMG submission 92527) | Coral microbial communities from La Bocana,Puerto Morelos, Mexico - Diploria C A metagenome | ecosystem: Host-associated > Invertebrates > Cnidaria > Coral | place: La Bocana,Puerto Morelos... | reverse complement strand
GAAGATTTATGCCAAGTTTCTCGAGCAAATCGGCCCTTAGACAAGCTTAGGCTTCAAGCGGGTCAAGATGTGGACAATGATGATATCATTGCAAATTCTAAAAGGTTCAAGAACAAGCAACAGCAGCTTGTCTGGCTGGTTCCCCAAGACCGCGGCCATCATGTCAATATTTGGTTGGACCCTCAGTGATTTGATGATGTCAATGAGAATGGTCGCAGGAATAAAAAGAGCAACAACAAAATAAAAGATGCAAAGTGATATCTCTTGTTTTCATATCCAATTCCGTCCAGGCGCCCAAAGTTCTTGCAATCAGCCACCTTGAAGTCTGAAGGAGGTAGGCCAGGTGGTGCAGGACTATCCAATAGAACTAAGTTCACACGGAACGCAATCAAAACATATCAAAACAACACAACGCGAAACATCGCCACAATGCAGGAAGACTATTAGCTGCCCATATTGCAGTGCAATGATGATTGTTTGCCAAGAAACGGGAATGGAGAAAGCAAAAGCGTGTAAGCTTGACCAGTGTGGGATACAACTTCCAAAGGCTGTGTGGCAATATTTCCTGCCAATGGCGTTTTCCCATAATGTCGTGTGGTGTGATGGCCAACTGCTTTCCTGAAGCTGGCTTCTTTGAGGGCTTCTCCTCTTTAATCGGATCCACTTTGTTCACTTTCCTAAGTGAATTTTTTTCTCAGCCAGCCCCATCTTCAACTTGGCGTCAAAATTCTTCTTGGCCGAAGGTCGCTTCGTCGTTGCCTGTTTGGCTGAAGCCTGTTTGGCTGAAGGTCGCTTCATTGCCTGTTTGGCTGAAGCCTGTTTGGCTGAAGCCTGTTTGGCCGAAGGTCGCTTCGTTGCCTGTTTGGCTGAAGCCTGTTTGGATGAAGGTCGCTTCATTGCCTGTTTGGATGAAGGTCGCTTCCCGCTGCGGATTCACAAGCTGGAGCCAGGATGGATGTGAAGCATGGGTGGGTAGCAGTGACATGGAATGGAAAACAGAGAGTTTGGTTGCAACATCTGTCGAACAACAGCAAGCAAAACCAACGGAACCTGCTGATGATGCTGCAGGGCAAGGATCTGCTCCTCAGAAATTTCCACTTGAGAGACCTTGAAACCATTTTTTTGCTCATCATGCCTATCATGCTGGCAAGTCGAATATAAACAGAAGTCCCGCTGACAAGTCCTGCTGTTTATGTCGGAATAATCCAGTTAAGTTCCACGCAGGTCCCCCAGCTGGTGCATTCCAACTCATTCAACGAGAGGTGAGGAAACTACGCCTCTCGTTGCCTATCGTTGTCAACCTGTCCAGTGAATGTAGATGTGTTCCCGGATACGGCTGCATTAGATCCATCATTGGGAGATAATGAGTGGGAAGTTATGGGACGAGCCAGGAAAGAATGGTTCATGCATCTTCAATCAGGTAAACAAAAACATCTGCACCTAAACAAGGACACCGGAAGGACATCGCACATCTGGTGAAGGACCTCGGACATCGGGAAAAAAAACAAGTGCTGCTGCTAATGTGGAAGGTACCAAGAAGTTAACAGGTTGAAAAAGGGAAAGCCAACTGCAGGCAAAGCATGTTCATGATTTTGCACACCACCCAGATCTAAGATATCAACATAGGTCGCTCAGTGATTGTCAGAGCGTTAAATATCCGTGCTGCACAAGTTCCATCAAGCGCAGTCGAAATTCTACTCAAAACCCAATCCTAGCAAAAGGATTGGCAACCAGGAAAAATCAAGCACTAAATCACTGCTTGCGCAAAGTTTTCAACTGGTCCATGAGAGCATCGATAGACGATCCACCAGAACCACCGCCGGCACCAGCACCAGTGGTGGTCGTGGGTTTTCCTTTCTTGGCAGGCGGCTTGCCATTGTCATTCTTCTGGTCCTTTTTGTCATCAGCGGCTTCCTTGCCATTGTCATCGCCATCTTCCTGGGCCTCCTGGACCATCTCACCATCAGCCTTTTCACCCTCCTCATTTTTCTTCCTCTTTTTCTGCTTCTTCTCCGTCTTCTTCTCACCATTCTCTTGGACCAAAGCACACAATTTGGCATCATGGAGTGGTGATTTTTCATCCAACATCGCCTCATACACCAGCTCACCAAGGTGCTTGTAACCGGCAACAAGGTGGCCTTCTGTGAAGCAAATCCCCAAGTAAGGGAGTTTCAGCTCCAAACATACAAAAGCTGGTGTGAGATCACAAGCTGTAAAATCTATGATTGCCCGGGGCGACCAAACTGCGAAGAGGTCCCTGTAAAAATCAGGCGGCATGCCATGGTAAGCAAAAGGCTCAAACAAGGTGGACTCATCTCCCTCTGCAGGCGGCCTCTGGAGTTCAGCCTTTTTGAACTGGGTCCTCTTCGCTGACTCTTGACTTGCTGTGTCTGTGGAACCACCCACTGCAACACGATAAGACCCATAGAACTTCTTCTTGTCATCTTCGGTCAATTGCCACAAGCGCTCGGAATGGTTCTCCAGGTTGATCGGGCCAACAAGGTCTCCTGAGGAACTCCCTGGATAAATGGGATGTTTGACCTCTGGCATGTCAAAGTTGCTCCGGGTGAAAATGTGCATCATCTCCACCTGTCAGGAAAACATTTGTGATTCCACTCAAACTTGTGAACTCACCAAAAAAACATAGCAAATAAGAAAATAAAACATCTTTTCTGAACGAACCCAACCATCTTTTCTTGCCTGGTGCAAGGTGCCTGTGCCACGAACCAGGCCCCGTCGAGCGCGCAAGGAATCTTCAGAATAATGCAAGAACATGGTTCGCCTCTCATGCTGGATGCGCTTGCCATCATCAGTCGTGAATAATCCAGAGACGGTCCTTTCGTTGCCTTGGCTGCTCAACTTCAGCGACATGAAAAAAATAAGAAACAAATATAGAAATAATATTTCAATCATTTTAACTTAGACCTAGGCACCATGTTTTCCACCGTCTAGGAAGCACACCATGTCATACTCATTCAGCTCTGAAGCATTGCCACGTGAGCTCAGCAAACTGCGGATGGCCTTCCCCCCATGATCCTTCTTGAAAGGGGCTTGTCGCAAATGTGGGGCTGTGATACTTTCTCCACACTTCTTCACATCATACAAACACATCACTCTCCTGCCCTCCAGGCCCCGTATCTTCCCAATCTCTGCATCTGCGATTGCGGTTGCAAACCCAGCTTCTGATGCTGGTTCCACAAGAAGCTTGACTCTTTGTTTCACCATATGCATCGCCATCGACTTGTACTTCAGAATCTTGTCTTCCAAAGATTCTAAGTCCTGCAATAAGGTCAGGCCAAAGGGCATGGACCCATGAACATTCAACATCCAGAATTCATTGAAGAAAAGGAACAAACCCGGTCCTCGATGCATGTGGTCAGGATGTGCTCAGGTACATCTTCAATGGATGCTATAGTAGATGTAGCTGGAGCTGTGCCTGGAAGTGACTGTGTGTGTGACTGCTTCCTCTCCAGTTCAATCTGCTTGTCGATGTCCTACAGCAAGCAAACATGATGCCATTTCCAGCGAATACGTGTGACGGATGAAAAAACTTTGAGAAAACTTGTTTGTTTCAACACGATCGGAAAGGTTTGAAGGACCGACCAACTGGGTCGGTTTAGCTCGTCCTTCACCAGCTCTTCGATGCCACCATAGGACAATGCTTCTGGCGGAGTCTTCCGGTTTTTCATCGCTTGCTTGAGGACCGCATCATGTCCATTGTTGAAAATCAATGCCTGTGAAAAAAACACCAACAAGGACCACAAACAAAGCAAAACGATAGAATGCCAAACCAAAAAAAATAAAAAAGAGATGAACACGCAAAAATGCCAATTATGCGTAAACCCTCAAACCCAGCCTCTGCCAGAAAAAGAACTTGGCGTTCAGATTCTTTCCAGCCAGCGTGCCATGTCAAATCAGGTCGTTGTTCATCCATTGCCCAGCCAAACAAACTTCGATGCGAACAATGGTCCTGCATCGCTAACCTGATGGCCTTCCGGATTTCAGCATTGTCCACATGATCGTCCACAAATGAGCCCAAGAAGTGTGATGCCACCTCCTTTTTGAACATCCACAAGTCAACCACTCCTTTGTTGCCACCGCCAGAAGAGATCTGCCTGGTTGTGAGGTCCCCTCTTTGCAGGTAGTTGCAGGAAAAGTACATCTCGATTGATCGCAGCACCCACAGCAACATATCCTGTCCGTTCGCATGTAATACCATGTGGCTCTTGAATCCAAAAATTACACGTTGAAAGCCAGGTCTTGGTATCCAAGACCTGGAAAAACGATAGCCAGGTCTTGGATACCAAGACCTGGTAAAAACGATAGCCAGGGCAAGGACCCTTATGTGATTGAAACAACAAATGAGTGGTTCCTAAAAAAAGAAACATAGTAAGAAACATTATTGAACACTACCCTGATGAGTTCCATTTCTTTGGCATCAGTCCTGCGTCCGCGTCTTGGAAATCAGCAGCTGGTATTGGACGATACCATTCAAGGGAGCATCATGCCCATACTTGGTATTCATCCTTTCCAAGATCTCTGCGATTTCCTTGTGGTTGAGCATCCTGTCCCAAACGGTCATGGCTTGGTCCACCCATGACTCGCTGATCTTCTCGCTGTCCGCTGCACAGCTGCGGTCCTGTCATAATATTCACGTCGATGACAAAAAGACAGGAAAATATCGAACAAAACAAATTCTGAAGCCAAAAATATTCACCTGATTAAAATCCTGGCATTGTGTCCTGGTTGAAGATCTGCGCAACCCGAGCAGCACTGAGAGGTCCAAGTTCACGTTCCTTACGCTGGCGAAACAGGCCAAGGTGGTAAACCTTCTGGAGGACTGTCCAGGCAAAGCCGTGATAGTTCGACACAGCGGACTCCCGCAGACTGTCTGACCTGGCACTCCGGTCATCAAAACTGGGGAGTAGCTCCCAGACAAACATCGTGCTCAGCATCATTCGCAGCCACCCACTGAGAATGGTCTCACTCGACTTCTGCGTGATCAGCTCTGCCACTCTAAACGCCAAAGCGTGCTGCAACTCGCACGGAGTGAGGCACTCCATCGCGCCACGCGAGTTCATCATTCCTTCATCCAACTGCTTTGCACTGACCGCCACCACCATCACCTCTGGGTACCTCTTTGGGGCAAGAATCTCTCCAAAGTAGAAGCTCTTCAATTTCTCCACCGCGGACTCATTGTAGGGCACACCTGGCGATGTGGTGAACCCAACCTTGCACCATGCAAAGTTCCCAGCAGCAGCATACTGCTTGGTGTTGGCCATTGCCGTCTTGAACGCAGCCGTGTCATAGGTTGCCTGAAACCCAGACTTCTCTCCATCGCCGGTTGCCTGGCCATGGAAATGCATTGGAAATTCCACCTTTCCAAATTCGTTAAAGAAATTCAATGAAAGCCTGATTAATTGGAGAACATCAATTTCAACTTCTTCGCAAACACACACACACACACACACACACTGTATCGCGCCTCAATCTCGTAGGGAGTCATATCAACTACATCCTGAAAGATTGGGTGGCTGGTCACAGTTTCCCAAGCAATTTGAAGCCTTGCCAGGTAGTCCACATTTCCCTGATGTGTTGGGATATCCTCAGTGCCTTCTGGACCTGGTCCTGACACTGACTGGCCACCTTCAGGTGCTGCTGCGGCATTTCCAGGCGCCAATCCTGAGCTGGCCTTCGCTTTGGCCTTCGCTTTGCCTGACTTCTTAGGAGACATGGCGCCAGCAGTAGTTGGTTCTGCGAGTCTTCTGGAACCACAAAATCTAGCACCAAGAAACATCAGGCTATGCCACCAGTTAAAGCTCAGCAAACAAAACTTCTCAAACTACAATCTCATGTCAAAAGGACTTGCTCCATCTTTTTCCAAACAGCGGTCTCCCAGCACTCACTGCAAATTGCACATTGAATTTCTAACTTGATCATGTGACAACGCACATCTCAAAAAAGGCCTAGTGCCCATGCTGCTTGAAGTAATACTGCCTGAACTACATTCACGCTCATGGCATTGCCCAACATTTGGTTCATACTACTGTCGCCCGGTCTTTCTGGGCCACACTCAAAGCCTTGCAAGGACATTCTGTCCTCAGTTGTGAGGTACCTGCCCAAAGAGCTACACCAGTAACTTTGATCTCCGGATCTGCTGCGCAGCAAACATGGGCACTCATTCTTGCGGAAAGCTAAAAACTTTTCCGTGCACCCACAATCAATAACCCAGCACTCCTGATCAGGGTTGCCACCCTTTGCTCTGATCTTCGCAAAGGCCAGGGACACGTTATGGTGTGCTCTTGCATCTTGCTTTGGCGGAAGCGATCCACCTGCAGAATTCGAACATATCTGATCCCACCAATGTACTTGCGAAAGATTCAATGCAGTCTTTCGCTCATGAAAGATTCAATCAGCATCTTACAAACTCTTGGACAGTTCAAGCAAATTCAATGGATACTGAACCATGGAACCTAAACTCACACTTCGTCAAACCACATCTTGGACCCTGAAACAAAAAGAAACCATTGTCATTGCCCCAGGCCTGCTGCATGATTAATACGGCCTCTGAGCAAAAACTCATCCAGTGGCAAGGTTGGCACAGGCACAGGCCATTGGAAGTTGCGTCGAAGCTTGGAGTGGAGGATGGCAACAATGTACACCCTGCTCCTGTGGTGTGGAACTCCAAAGTCTGCTGTGTTGAGGATCTGCTGCCAGGTCTGGTAACCAAAGCTTTGCAACGTCCTGATAATCCAAGCTACCAGTTTCAGGTGCGGCCTTGTCAAGATACCTGGAACGTTTTCCAAGATTACCAATCCTGGCCTCTTCTTCTCCACATAGTCGAGGCTATTGGCTACAAGAAGCCCTCTTTCTTGATGGTCATTGACTCCGAGATGCAGACCTGCCATTGAAAATGGCTGGCATGGAAAACCAGCGCCATACCAGTCACAGCCAGGGGCAGTGGAGTTGCTCCGGGCTCTGATGTCTGGGTAGAACTTGTGCGGACAATTGTGTTGCAGCAAGATCCTCGTTCACATCGCTTGAAAACATGTTAACTGCGCTGTAGCCCAACACCTTTGCGACTCTGTGAGCAGCCATCTCAAAGCTGCCAAGTCCAGAAAAATCAGTCCCAATCCGAATGGCCTGAGTTCAAGGCATGTAGTCCAAATGTATCTACTCTTTCAATTCATAGTTGCTTCATATCAACCTGACCGGTCATCTATGTCAAAGATTTATCAAGTGACAGCAAAATGTTTGGAAGAACTTCACACGATAGAACTATAACACGCAAACCATAAAGGATCAAACTCGCGATCAGGATGCGTTTGGAGGCAATGGTTCTGCCAATAATTTGCAAAGGAGGCCCTCGCTCAATATATCACTGTGGTCATCAACCTCTGCACGCCCTCGCTTTCCACCTTTTCTGGTACTGGGCATGATGCTTCACCAACACTGAGCGCCAATGGCAGGGTTCTGCAAAACCCACCAAATCTTGAACCAACCGATGATACAAGTAATTGATAAGGTCATTGTCATTGTATGGGAATGTGTGACACGCTTGAAGCAAAGCTTGGCACTGACTCTTGCATTCACTGACTGCCACCACTGAGCCACTTGCATGGCACCACTTGATGGCCATGATTGATGACCTTGGATTGATTTAGTTGATTGTGATTGAAACACAGTTGCACATCTCAAGAAATGCGTGGACTTGTCAATCTCTCAAAAAAACAGCTGGTGAGCACTTGTGAACGTGCCCACAACCTCTAAACATGCATGGATGTAAAACAGAAACCTCTCGCCGCTCCTCAGCTCTCGTGACAGGGTTGAAACAAAACCTCTCAACACTTTGGAACGCTTGTGAATATGCACTTTTAAAAGCAACTTCTAAATGTTCATGAGCGCTTGCCAGCATGCAAAACATAACCTCTCAACGCTCGTGAGCGCTTGTGGATGTGCTCGTGAGCGCTTGTGACCATGTCTCTCAACGCTCGTGAGCGCTTGTGAATATGTGAAACAAAACCTCTCTCAACACTCGTGAGCGCTTGTGAATGTGCTCGTGAGCGCTTGTGAACATGTCTCTCAACACTCGTGAGCGCTTGTGAATGTGCTCGTGAGCGCTTGCGAACATGTCTCTCAACACTCGTGAGCGCTTGTGGATACGTGAAACAAACCCTCTCAACACTCGTGAGCGCTTGTGAATGTGCTCGTGAGCGCTTGTGACCATGTCTCTCAACACTCGTGAGCGCTTGTGAATGTGCTCGTGAGCGCTTGTGGATATGTGAAACAAAGCCTCTCAACACTCGTGAGCGCGTGTGACCCTGGGGCTGTTGAGAGGGGTGGGTCAATTTGACCCACCCCTCTCATCAGGCACAAGCGCTTGTGACTGTTGAGAGCCCCCTCCCTTACCCAGCAGCGCGTTTGCAGTACCAAGTCACTACGCAGCAACTAGTCAGGAAACGTGCTCGGTGACAACCGGCTTCTCAACAGTCACAAGCGCTTGTGACTGTTGAGAGGGGTGGGTCAAATTGACCCACTTTGCTCAACAGCCTCAGCTCAATCAAACAAAGCACTCATAGTCCATGTCATTAACCATTGATGCAGTCATTTGACTTTTTATTTGGCCACGACAGCACACAATGCTCTTACTTATAAGACTTGGGCGTGTTTTTTTTCTGCAACAAGTTTCAAACCATCCCCGTCAAGACCTAGCCGTTTTGGCTGGCCCAAATCCCTAGACACCACTCACTCTGATCCAACATCACCGTTGGACTCACGCCATAAAGGACTTTTGCGGATCTACATGTGTCAAGCCTGTCAGGAGGTCCTGTTTGGTCCCAACACAAATGCGCTGAGCCTTCACGGCCAGTTGCATCACCTGGCCAGGGCCACACAAATTGAGGTATGCTTTTTAAGTGGGGGGTCTAGTTTTCAGAATGTCTCATTGACCCTTGCTTACATCCATCGGGCTGGCCTCCTGAGCTTGTTGTTCTGCCGTCACCAAAGCAATATATTTGATGCCTTTGCCCTCCAAACAGTCGTCAACGGAGTTCAGCCACCGCCACCCACAGTTCATAGTGCACTCCAAAACATGTCGCAACATGGCGTAAATCTCTTCATGTTCCTGCTAGCAAGAACAGACAAAAAAAACACGTGACGGAAAATATATTCGAAACACAGCACGCATGGTAAAAAATGTATCATCAATGATGCTGATGACATGCACGGTCCTCCTTGAATCCAGCGCTGACCCAAACGTGCCGCTGGAGCTGGCTGGTCTGATTAAGTTTGCAGCAAAGGAATCGGTCACCTCCATCAAGCGCAGCAGCATCCATGATGTAGCAACCCCGAAGGGCAGCGCATAAAAGGATGGGCTCTGGGATCGACTTGTAATTCTTTGCGAGTATGAGGTTTGCCAAGCCAGGATCAGAAACAATCTGGATGCCAAGGCCCCGTGCTTTTTGGGCAGCACTGCTAGCACCAGTGCACACGAACGCTGTCACATGCATGCCATCATCCCCAGCAAGGAACCCTGCTTTCTCTGGCCCTTTGTACAGAGTGTTCTTGTTCCTTTCCTTTGTTGTGATTTGATTTGCTGGCAGAGGCGCTTTCATGTTGCGGATGTAGTCCTCAAGTTCCTGATCGGCCTCAGATGGCAGCAAGACTCCATCCCGCAAGGCCTGCACCTTTCTTTTCAATCTGCTTGCTGATTGAAATTTGGCCTCCCGTTCATGGGTGTCACCCCAGCACAAGCCATCATCATCGTCATCCACGTAATCTTTTGAACTGCCGTGCTTGCTGACCTGAGCAGCCACGCTAAGGCGCCGTTGTCTGATCCATGTGGTTTCAGTCATCGAGGCTGATTCTGATTGCGATGGATTCTTTCGAGATAGCCCCTTGTCAAGTCGTGGCTTTTTGTGAGCACGCGGTGCTTGGTAGAGCTGGTGCCACACCTGCCACAGCAAAGTGCACAAGGGAACACATGAACACCGCGTCGTTCATTTTAGCAAAAAAACATTTACAGTAAACAAAAAATAATTGATTAGCTGAGCCGTGCCTCTCTTGCCAAAGCAATTTGGCGTTCTTCTAAAGCTTCAGAATGGTCCAGCAGGAGGACTGCATCATTGCATTCAGAAGCTTCTGATGCATGCCACTGCCGCTCTGTGGCAAAGTGGGTCATGTGGCCAAAGCTTTGCTCAACGGCGCTGGAAGATGGACTCCAGGCCGCCCATCGACTCAATGCAACTTGCATGATATCACAGGGGTGTTGATCTCGGCGTTTCTTGGTTGATAAGACTTTCTCGATGGTAGCTTGCCATGCAGTGAAGGAATCACAACCAGCATTTGAAGCATGAACCCTGGCCAAAGCTGACAGGTCAATAAATTGCGCACGAAACTGCACCACATCCAACTTGAAGAACTGCGCAAGCCGCTTGATGTGATTCTCCTGCGTTTGAGTGGCTTTGTTTTTGCCAGCTGCGACATTGAACAGCTGGAATGCAGAAACCAAATCCCATTCTGGGAACTCATGTTTGATCACCATCTTGGCCAATCGCACCCATGTTTGCATCCTTTGCGAGCACCGTGTCACCAGATCTGCAGTAATGGATCCTGGCCCTCCCAAGCTTCGAACACCCTTGCCATCCAGTGTTGGCAACAAAATCTCACGCTCACTCAAGAGAGTGATCATGTGATGCGTGTAGCCTGTCAGAACACACACAGGCTCTGCACTGTCAAACAAGCGTGTGATTCTGGTAATGAAGGTGGCAATTTCGTTTGCCAACTCCTCTGATGCTGGAAGCTCCCTGTCAAAAGAACGGCAAAGCATTGACCCCTCATCTCCAGCATCTGCAATCATGGATATCAAGAGCAATGTTTCTTCTGTGCAAAATGCTAAGAAGGCAATTGCACGCATGCCTGCCTCTTCCCCCTTCTTCTCACGGGCCATCTCGATGGATGTCGTAAGCAGTGGGATCAAATAAAGGCAAAATCTGCCAATTGGCTTCTGCGTTGAATCAAATCGCTGACGTGCCAGCGACATTGAGCGGATGATGGTCTTTGTGGCACTGGGGATCTTGCTGCAGTGGTGCTCCAATCGGTTCTTTGCCAAATACGAATTTTCTATGGTTGGCACAATTGCATCCTTGCCCAGAAACACACTGGTCATGATATCTTTAAGGACTGGGTCAGAGTCAAAGGGTCGCTTGATGACGCGGCGGCTGGCATGAGCATGGTCTCTAAGCCCCAATCGGATATTGGGCAGAAATGGTTTTCCATCACTCCCAGATCGTGTCCGGAGCAGCTCTGTCGCTTTCTGCTCATCGCCAGCATTGTCGCAGGTAACCACTTCGATCTTCGAGCGTATGCTCTCCAATAAAGCTTCACGCAAAGGAAATTCTGTTGTTTGAAGGCCAGGAGCGAAAAAACCTGGAGTGCAAAACTCGCGGATGATCCGCTCTGTGGCTTGGCTGATAGACCCAGCTGCACTGCCAAAATTTTTGGCTAACCCAAGCACACCAGATCTTCTCTCCATATTGCTGGAAGCTGCTGTGAATCTCAGAAGCAAACGTTGATTTCTCTCGTCCTGTTGCAATGCAATAGTAGCTGCACTTTCCATCAGCCAGGCTCTGGTCAACATACGTTTCGCCTCAGTGAGGCAGAAAGACAGTTGTCGAAGTTTGTCAGGTCCAATTCCATGCTGAGGTAAAGCAGCTTGGCATGCCAGTCCATCCAACCGACGTTTCAGCGCATCTTTGAAGACTTCATATGAAGGAGCATCAAGATGATCCTCAACTTCTGGCCCTGGCAATCCTGTTTTCTCTGCTGCGGACCTCCAAGCTTGGACATGGCATTCAGATTTTTCATGCCTCAATAAAGCTGCCCGCTTTAACCGCGACACCTGGGTCACTTCAAAGAGTCCAAACGGACCTTTGTTACGTCCAGTGCGATGACAAATCACACATCCGACTTGGATGCGACCATCCTCTACCACATATCCCAGCCAAGGGAGTTGCAAGTGGTGAAGATACTTGTCCCCCTGCGTGGCAAGCTTGCATCCAATGCATTTCCCTTTCTGAGCCCTGCAAACTTTTAGGTGCCTAGCCAACTCAGCGTCATTGTGTTTCAATGACACAGGATTCAAATCTCTATGCTTGAGAGCTGACATGTTGCGCTAAGTGAGAAAAACATGAAGCAGCACAAAATCAGGTCAGCTAAGTGAAAAGAGCAATGAGGCAGCATAACATCAGTTCAGCACACACACACACACACACTTTTCCCCAACAGCCCAAATCAAACGTGCTAAAAAAGCAACATGATTTCTCATATTGCACCCCTCCGACTCCAAAACGGGGCTGCTATCCTAAACTCCTAAACGGACTCACTTCTTCTGTTCTGCCTCAGAGGCCTTCGTCTTGGGTGATTTCGCTGCCGTTGAATCTT
>Ga0126337_10002122_pt1 | contig 12444 bp, 13 predicted proteins | sample DipCmetagenome_FD_92527 | JGI IMG/M metagenome (GOLD analysis project Ga0126337, IMG submission 92527) | Coral microbial communities from La Bocana,Puerto Morelos, Mexico - Diploria C A metagenome | ecosystem: Host-associated > Invertebrates > Cnidaria > Coral | place: La Bocana,Puerto Morelos... | reverse complement strand
GAGGCACCATTCCGCATGTTGTATTAACAACATGAAATTTGCACTCAGATGGGATCATGAAAAGGTTGAAGTGTTTCCGGTAGATCGCAAAGTGCCTAGAATCCAAGCTGCCATCACTATTGCACCGACTGAGAATCATGTAGACACAACTCCTTTTGAGATTAGGGTAGCTTCACAAGTCACCAGTGACATGATTAGATCGGCTGAAATGCAACTAAACAGATGGCAAAGTGTTTTGTTGGTGGATCAATCACAAAGAGTTCTACAAGATGCGAATCCAATTGATGATCCGAAAATCTCGATGTTCACTGAAACCTGTCATTCTAACAGGGACAAGGGAGGTATTTGGTGTTATTTTCCGGAGTTTGTTTGTTGGGTTCCATGGAATCTACAATCAAATGTGGCCCGTTTTTCCATCAATGGTTTCCCATTTGAAAAATTTTGTTGGGAAGATCAAAATAAGGGAAATGCGAACCTCAAACTGATACATGAAGGTGAGGAATTTTTCACCCATGATGAATGTGGTTTTCCTTCGGTCATTCCGGAACAACATGTGCTGGTCATCCGAGTGTGTGATAACAGTATCGATGGGCAGCTCATCAAATTTCATCCAAATTCCAGAGTTGAAGATCTCATGTTGGCAGAACAATGTCTTGGAGGGCCCATCACTCGTGTACACAGCCCGCGAGATGCTGAGGGAAATGTGTTGCATCCGTCAGATCAACTTCAGACAACGCAAGTGGTGGTATTACAGCATGACATGAAGAAAGATCAAATCACCATTCGCATTACGAAACAAGATGAAGCCATTTGTTTTGTCCGGGATAAAGGAACGAGACCATTTGAAATCATCCCAGTCACTGAAGAACTTTTGGTAGATGAAAAAGATTTTGTCATTCCTTGGGACTTCCCCATTTTCCGAGATATTGATTTGACAGTTGAAAGAAAGACCTCAATTATTGATGATGAATTCGAAGTATCTCCTACAATACCATACCAAATTGAAGATGAAGAAGTACAACAGAATCCACAAAACCTTGCGCATGAAGTGGCTAACATGATTGAAAAGCAAACCAAGGACATGTTTTCCAAAGTCGCAAACGTCATCCATGAATACCGTGATGCCAATGATAAATTCATTGAACAGCGCTTTCAACAGATGTTGAACCATGGCATCGAGCTAGGTGATGATGAACTTTGTTTTGCCCTTGGTTTCCTCGGATATGACAAACAAAATGTTGTGCATGGCACCGTGAAATGGTCCCAGAATAAATTCGAATCCCTGGAAGGTCAATCAAATCCAATCCTGGAGGGAGCAGCTTGTGAATTGGCATTCGTGCATGGCAACAACCATTGGATTCCTTTCATCATCAAGCGTGATGAATCGATAGTTGAATATCTTCATCATGGGGTCATTGAAGCTGAGCTTTGGGATCAATTTTTAATGAGGTTCAAGTTGAACACCACAACCAGATTGCATCATGTCCACAGTCAAAGTGTTGATGGATGGTGTGGATGGACTGCATTATACTGGTGTTTTCAAAAAATTGGACTCAATTTGGCCCTCATTTCGGATGAATGGATTCAAGAAATGTGGATGAGTATGGCCGGAATGGTTGATCCTGAAAAAGTCCAATCTCTAAGGACATACATGAGTTTGAATGAGGACCCAGTAGGAAGATTTGCTGAGAATTTGAGACTCAGATTCATTGCACATCAATTGAAATCGCCAACGATTGCATTGTGTCATGGTCGTGCTGGAACGGAGCCTGGCTCACAGGCACAACTTCGTCTCACAGGACGAATTGCAGCGGTCCTCATCTCAAAAGGACACCAATCAGAGGAATCAATCCGAATCTCTCAGGCCCTCGTTCAAAAATCCAAAAACATTAAGAACATCATAAGTATGAAGGAAGGCCGTGCTTATGCAACCATTGTGGAAGAGTGTGCTACCAACGATATCCAGATTTCCACATTGTCGCAAACACAAGCTGTCCAGAAATTGCAGAAGTTCTTTCGTTCCAAACAGCATGGAACAAAGCAAAAGAGAAAAGAATCTAATATCATTGATTTAGCCCAGATCAACTTCATTCCAGGGACATTTGCTATCAAGAATGGAGAACAAAATGAAGTCATCAACCCAGGAGGTACTTGGGGAATTACGTCTAAGGGCCTGTCAATTGCAAAATGGACTGAGGTTCAACCTATTGTTCTCCAGGGAAAGATCTTGACATGTGACGTGAACACTGCTATCACCTCAGAACCTATTGAGACCAATGGACAAATTCAGGTTGATGAAATCACAATCCCTGTTGAAGATGAATCCAAGAATCGAGCACTCATCCGAGTATACTTGATCCATTTTGGCCAAAAGAAAGTCATCAAAGCACCCATCGCAACTGGATATGTAGATGTAGCTCCTACACAAACGGTTTCATTGCACGTATTTCGGGATCATGTTGACCCACGTTGGTGGGATACCCTTACAGAGAGTCCAGCAAAAACTTGTCTGAAGGAATTGTTTCCAGATGGGGTTTCCAACCCAATATCCCAAGTTTGGAGTAGACAATGGTTGAGTGGCAGAGCCATTGTGTCAACCAAAGTTGCAACATGCTTTTCCATGTTGTGTGCCATCCAGAAATCCGAAGTCTCCAAATGGTTGCGACTTTCCGGCCTTACAACCAATCCCATCTTTGTGTCCATCAAGAGATCACCTGAGACTACCTCGGACGATGGTGGTTATAGAGTAATTTGGCTGGGGAAAAATTTGAGTGAAGCCATATCATTGGTTGGAACCGTTGTTGATCATTATGGATATGTCCATCATCCCCCTAGCAGTTTTGGAATGCGTGTCGCAAATTCGAGATTTCCGAGTGCATGGAAAGAACTCAAATCAGATGAAGCAGTCCCCAGCACTGTCAAAGGATCTCATAGATTCACTATCTCGGGAGCACCAAGTTTCATCAAAGGGCAAGATATTGAAAAATGGGCTGAAACCTTGTCGTGGCAAATTCGAGTGCTCAAGAAGTTTGGTGACAGCAGATTCCTGGTTTGTGCTGACAAAGATCCGCCATCTTTTCACATGACTTTGAACAATTATGAGATGTTGATTGAAAAACAAAAGGAAACGGCACGCCCAATGAAACAAATTGTGGTAGGGAAACTCAACATCCCCTCTCACAGCAGTAGTTCTACCAGCAAAGACATTGATGACCCATGGAAAAATGCGAAGATTGGAACTACTAGTGTGACATCATTAGGCGGTGATCCATGGGCAAGATACAAAGGAATCAGCAAACCATCAGGTGATGCAACCATGGCATCGATTGACATTGAAGATCATACCCAAACCGTTATCACGAAACAAGCTGATCGAATTACATCCATAGAAGCACAAATTGAACAGATGAAACATCAAATGGATGAAAATCGGGAAAAAACAGAACAAAAAATCGAAAAAGTGGAACATGAAGTGGCTGAAATGTCAAGTAATTTGAAGACTAGTTTGCAGGATGCATTAAAAGAACAAAGTCAAAGCCTGATTGCAACTTTTGAAGCTTTGATGAAAAGATCCCCCAGAGGAAAAACTGCGCCAGAAGCGCCCAGGGAAGAGAAATCACGCAGTCCCAAACGAAACTCATGATTGATCCTGGAAGCCCAACCTTCCAACAGTATGATGCTACAGACAAATGGTATTGTAAGTGGCTTCGATCCATTGTCGAATGTTGTGCTGTTCTTGATTTCAAAACGGCATTTCACAACATTAGACGGTACCCATGTGCCCTGCTATTTTCAACACCTAGGTTTGTGAATCCTGACTGTGTTTTGTTGACGCTGCAGGTGTTCAAACATTGTGGCATGTCCCATTTTGACCAAACCTTTTGTAGTGTTGATGCGGTGTGCACTGAATTTTGCAGACATCAAAACACAAACTTCGAAACATCCGAAAAGATGAACCAAAGCAACCTCTCTCCATCCCATGTCCTAGACCTCTGGTGTATGGTTAGAGATTTGTGGCGGTTCTTCTCCAATTTCAAGATATATACGACATTGCTTACCAATTTCCATATGTGGTTTCCTTACGTGATGATTGCACTGATGGTGGTTTCTTTTTTGAATCACCATTATCGGATCTATGAGTGTTTCCCTCATTGTGGTATTAAGCTGCTCATGGACAACATCCCATCCTCATATATTTCCTTGTCGCTGCCAAAAACTCACATGGGCTGGTCAACCCCATGTCCTATGACCTCTGGTGTGTTGTCTGGCTTTGGTGGGTTGGTTCCTGTAGCGCCATGCATCCGTGTTTTCAACACCAACACACTTGCGATGCAAAATCCCTATGACCCCAAGAACATACTTGCGAGGCAAAATCCATATGAACACATGAACACACTTGCAATGCAGAATCCCTACGTCCACATGGGCATTGGACCATCATTCTCGAATCTATGAGTGTTTCCCTCATTGTGGCCTTCAGCTGCTCATGGACCAAATCTCACCTTCATTTGTTCGGGTAAAAGGATCACACATTTTAAATTCATCTTGGGAAGTTGTGCCGTCGAGTGTTTTCCGAGATCATAGGTCATGTTCTTTACTGAAATCTAATATAGGAACCCCAGGTGAACTGCCATCATCCCATGTCCTAGACCGCTGGTGCATGGTGGTAGGGATCTTGGAAAATAAGACCTTGAAACTCCTCAAACTTTTCAATGACTGTCGCATTTGTGAGTTGAATGAATCCCTCACTTGCAAACATCCATCCTACAAGGTTTTTCGATTGATTCGTTACTTTGCCTTGGTACATTTTTTAGGTTCATCATTTCTCCTCATCTTCTTATCATTTTGGTGACTTCTAGATCGGGGAAAAAATTCTATCCGATAGGTGAAGCAATTAACCCTGGACCTATCCATTTTACGGTGGCAAATGTGGTAAGCCTTTAAACAAAACCAAGTGGTTTGTCGATTTTATGGAGCAACAGGGAGTGTACTTTGTCTCGGAAACCACCGCAACAGAGCAAGTGGTGAAAACAGAACAACGCCGATTGAGAAAATTTGGATTTAGCATTTTTGCCTCTGCCCCATGCAGACCAAAAAGGAAGCAGTTAACAGCAGAAGAAAAATCATTTCCCACCTCAGGAGGATCAGCAATCATCACAGATCTTCCTGCCAGAGAAAATTGTATGAAGATTGACCCAATTATTTGGAACCAAGCAAGAGTTAGTTCTTCCTTTGTTAAGTTTAGACATTTGGAGGTATTATGCATCTCTGTGTATGCTTTCCCGAACGGGCACCATTGCCTTCCTAAATCCCAATTGATGATAATGAATGATGCATTGTTGCAGGGAGCATAGAGCTAGCTGAAAAATGGCCAGGACCTTCAGTCATCGCAGGGGACTAAACCAAGATCTTAATGATTTTGTTTGTTGGCAAAAAATGAAACAGAAAGGATGGAAAGATGCCATTGAAATCAACGAATGACTTCAAAGAATGAACTCCATCCAACATTCAAAACATCAACATTGTACGATAATTTGTAATACATCCCATCTTGATTCCAGCTTGCGTTTCTGTGAGTGTTTAACACATAGCGGATTGCCGGATCATAATCCTATCACTATACAGATTGAGCAAGAGTTGATTCCTTCCCATAAATAATCTGGAAGACAGTAAGGAGATGAAGCCGGAACAGTAAAGGTATTGTCAGACCCTGAAGCAATAGGCGACATTGATTGTTAAATTGACATTTGAAAACTGGTCAAAACGTGTAGAAAACAGTTGGGAAAACGTCTAAAAAATACACCGTTTCCATTGAGAAAAACCAACAAGGCAGAGGCTAGATCCTCGATTAAAGTGCGTGCCAAATCCTAGAAGCCCACCTTATGGTAGGCAGGGAGATTTCAAAGATTTTGCACTGGGAACGTCGGTTACATTTAAACAAGTTATTCGTCAAATTAGGAGATTCCTTTGTGTGGATCGACTCATTAAAAAGGGTTATACCATGGAAGATTGTAAAACATGACCAATGATTGGAATGCAATTCTTTCAGCAAAAGGTTTTATCCCTGATTTTCAAAAATGGTGTTCCAGACAAAATCTCAATTGCCCAAACACACCAGTTCTTTCGTGTATAAAACCCATAATAGATGCATAGTTCAACATCAAAAAAGTTTGGCGGAAGCTGAACAAAAAGAAGCTCGAACAAAGTTTCAGGATGAACTCCACGAATCAACAACTGGGAAATTGTAGCCTTTAAAATGCTTAGGGAAGATTCGTTTCCTCCGGTAGAATCCATTCGAGAAAGTGTAACCCTTCTAGCGCAACGAATCCGGAGCACGGGAAAGAGCAAAAGCATCAGGTGGAGAGTGCAGGAACATCCCAAATGGAATCGTTTCATCGAACTTCACCATAAGGATCTAGATGTGAAAATTGTGAATAAAAAATCCAGAATAATTGAAACCCCCCAAGCATGACAATGTCGGTTCTTCATTTGGAAGCAACATACTGGGCCTACGATCCTTTTGAACTTCAGGACGCTTTCTTTCGGGATTGGGGAAGATTCTGGATGAAGGAATGTGAAATTGATGACAGATTCCATCAATGATGTCGGATGTTCCAATGAAATATGACATTTTCCAACAAAGTATCCAACCCATTACACTGAATGATTAAAAGAGGCTTAAAAAGATCAAATCCCAAAACAGCCTCAGGATCGTGCCAATGGAACATTCCAGAATTAAAATAATCACAGATAATCAGTGGATGGGGTGATCAATCTCTGGCATAAATTTTTGAAGGGTGAACTTCCATGGCCAAGAAGTTAACATATGCTAAGGTAGTTGTTCCTTCAAAATGTGCTGCTGCACATTCCATGAGTCAGACACGGCCAATTACAATTTAAGTTAATCTGGAGGGTGTAGCAAAAGCGTGGTGCAAAAATATCCTTAGGAAACTTGGAGAAATTCTTCCATGGAATATCCAGGGATCATTGCCGAAAAGAAACCCCCTCAACATTTGGTATGCTATCCAATAAGAATTGAAGCAGCCCGTGATTTTGGACATAAACTCTGTGGGGCGGTTTCTGATTAACAAAATTTTTCAACACCATACAGAGAAAAACATTGACTACATTGTTCCAAAAATTTGGGTTACCTAGATCCACAGCGGAGGCGTGGATTGGTTTCCTTGATGAACTAAAGAAATCTGTGGTTGTTAAAGGTTGCATATCAACACCAAGAAACTCCAAAACTGGAGTTCCAGAAGGAGACCCGATCAGTGTAGTTGCTGCAGTTCTGATTGGAGCATTATGGCACTGGTATGTTTCCGAAAATCCAGAAACCAATATTGAAGTAGACCCGATGGTGTTCGTAGATAATTGGGAGTAGTGGCTTAACTGAAGATGACCTTTTATCGGGGATTTCGTTAAGTGAACAATTTTGCGATATTTGGAGATAACGCTGGACCGCGATAAAAGCTGGGTCTGGGGTCAAAATGCAGAAATTGCCAAATAACAGAAAAATGTGGCCTCAAAGCATTGGACAATGCTCGTGACCTGGGAGCGCCAGTCCGATATTCCAAAAGACCACCAACCAGCCTCTACAGACAACGATTGGCTCAGGGGTAGTTCGGTTGGAAAAGTTATCCAAATTGAAGCTGGGCGATAAAGAATCCTCCCAATGATTCAAGCCAGTGTGTATGCAAAAATTTTTTATGGCACTGAAATTCATCCCATTCCCATTCATGATTTGGCTACATAAGAAGCAGAGTTGCAAGGGCAATTTATACTTGACAAACAAGTCAAACCCAGCTTAGCATCGCAATAACATTTCCTGAATAGATCCATAGTGCATACTCTCAAAAACCAAGTCAGAAGTCTTCGATTGTTCTGGTACAATAATCCGAAGTTCCATGAAGAAATTACCAAGTTGTGGGAATGAATCCGAAGAAAACAACTATTGAGTGTTTTGGTCCTATTTCCGTGTTAAAAAGATCGATGGGGTAATGGATTTCACATTCTGCCCAGATGTATCAATTAAGGACTATGAAAACAATGTGATTTCTTGATAAAAGGAAATTTGCCAGACATCGTCATGATGGTTTAAACCAATGGGGATTTAAAGTGCAGCAAATGTTAAACACCAGGTCTGATTTTCAAGAACGAGATGAATAGATTAGAAATGACTCGATCCATTCTAAAAGATATGCATGATAATCAGAAACAATTACTTTGATCCACTAACAGGAGGGGTAGTGACGAATAATGATTTGCATTCTTGGGGAAAACTTGAAAACTCAAAGTGCTGTATTTGTGGTGAGAAGGACACCTTGGAACATCGATAACAACATGTTCGGTGGTGCCAAAAAGTGGTCCAGAAGCTGATAGCTTGAACAAACTCAGTGCAGATAAATTTGTTTTTCCTTTGATTGTTAAACTCCCGCAGGAGAAAAAATGGAAAAATATGTAGCATGCAGACCGGATCTGGGAAACCCCCCTTTAAAGCCAAGTAGCCCAGAAAACCCGGTGTGGATTTGGACCGATGGATCCGCAGATCCACATCGAATCATTAAAGACTCCTCTCTGGCTTAGTGACAGATAGTTTTAACGACCATGCCGCCAGAGCAGAATGGGTATGTGGTAATCAAAGTGATATAAACATTTTTAGAGTTTTGTATACAAGAAAAATGCCAAAACGCCAAGACATCGGCAGAGCAGAACTAACTGCCTAATCCAGGCATAAAAGTTTCAGAGCATTTGCATTAATTGTGGATAGCGACTACGCTGCAGGAGTATGGGAAAAAATAAATGGTGAAATTCCAATTACAGCTTTCCATAATCAACCAAATTTTGACCTGTGGCTAGAAATGGTGCAAGCAAAAAATTTCTTCGGCCAGGATAAGCGTAGAAATATTGTTCTTAAGGTGGTGAAAAGTCATACTGATGTTCAAACAATTCAAGATAAATGGGAAAAATTCTATCACCTTGGCAATCAAGTTGTTGATAATGCTGCTTGACAAGTATGAAACATGATCTTCCACAAGTCTTGGCGGCCAAAAGCCAGGTGGTAAATGCATTTCACCGACGTGAAAAGACATGGAAAGATATATACGATGCAGTGTATTCTATTGCTACCATTTTTGCAAATAAGACGAAAGAAAAACAAATAGATATCTCAAATCAAAGTGTCTCGAACCCAATCCAAAATCCAAATGAAAATCCTTCTGAAGTTGCGTGTACATTAAATCCGCAATTGTTGAGTCAGACGTACGGCGATTGTGTTTTGAGAAGAGCAATTTGGGGGGCTACATATATGTCTTACTTGTATGATTTCTTGCAAAAAATAACATGGACTCACCAGCCGGGTGAAATCACACAATGGGTGGAGATTCTTGTTTCCTTCAAAATTGTAACAGGACTTGTCACTCCCGTGCAAATTCCAAAAATAAATCGGGTATGGCAAAGTCCAACAGTAGACCACTGGTTACCACTTCCACCGTCTCTTGGTGTTGAATCGAATGCTTTTACGGCAATTGTCAAATCACTAGAGATAAGTGTGGGAAAATTACTGGTTCCTCCAACAAAAGTTCGTGACACGACGCTGCCACGAATATATTGCAGAACAATGCAGAATGCAGGAGTGCTGGGGAGGGCGTGCCTCCCACAGCAAGATAAAGTCATTAAAATTCTGGAAGACTATATGCAAAGTCAACCTTTGAAGCCAAGAGAAGTCCCTAAGTTAAAATATCCGCTTCATATTCCAACAAAATTCACAGGAAATATCTTTCCAGAAGATGTTCTTATCTTGCCTTCAGCCAGGGCGGCAGACTGGAAAAAATTCAGAAAAACTGTTGTTGGTAAGGAACTTGATGCTGGTGCTTTTACTGATGTTGTACAGTGAATAATTAAACGTGATGAGTTCTGAAAGGAACATATGGTAGGCATGCAGGGGAAGTGCATGTAAAGGGTAGTTTTTTCTGATCCCCCTGGCCTTTTTTAATGGCCTCCCAAAAGGATTGGAGTGCCTGGGTTTCACTCAGCCGCTCGCAAACCTGGAACCGTCCGCAGAGGAGCTACCCCCAGTTTTCTAAGCACATCTGAGAAAAGTGCCTTGCGGTATTGAGGAGTGACTTTTTTTTTGTACATTGAAGGGGGAGGAATTGCAGTTTTTTTCGACTTGCTTTTTTTACATTATTTGGAGGGGGCGAATGATTTTTTAATTGAGGGGTGATAAAAATGATGATAATAATAATTAATGATAATAATGACTGAAAAAATCATGATACCTATGAAAACAATGATGATTTTTGTTTATACATGTGTAACGTGTATCTCTATGTTGAATGAAGGTAAAACACGCAAAAGTTTTAACAATTGCAGTAAGCAGCAAACAATAGGAAAGCTTTGGACCTGCTATGAAACACCTTTGGACCTCCATCGCTCAGGGTGTTGCACCTACGATTAATAGGATCTGATGGACTGAAATAACGACACAATTGCAAGGAATGGTATGACGGTATGACCACTAGCATCTAGCAAGATGTCATATGTTTCAGTTTCAGATGGCATATCCACTCACCACAATTTGCAGATCAGGATTTGAAAGTGATGCGACGACACTTGGCGGAGCACAAGAAACTGAGTGGCCCTACGTTTGTTCTAATTCAATGAGCTGGTGCTAGTGGTTGAACAGGTCCAGTCTTGTGGGGATTGTTTGTTTGTGGGTATTCGACATGACAGACATTGACAGACATCTTTTTCAGGGATAAGAAGCCACCAGGATGCTCATGTCATACGATTCTGTTTCTCCGCTGCAAGGAGCACTTTGGGAGTGCATTAGGCAGGAGGTTTACACAACCAACCCAACTAGACTGTGTGCTGTTTCTTGAGATTTGTTTTATTTACTGATCGCTTCCTGTCGCTAAGCATTGTGTTTGCCTGAAGTTTTAATTGGTTTTGACTACGGTACGTGTAGTAAATTTTATTCAGCATCTCAGTGTTGCTTTTGCTTTCGACTGCGGATATACCATAATCGGGCCCTTTCTGGAACCTGTTCAAAAGAAGGCATCGTGAGCTTGTTTGGCCCCTTAATCTCATTTAAACAATTGGCAAATGTGACCGCGAAACCACCAGCCGATGGGAGCAAATGTTTCGCTTCTAAGGATACTTGATTCAAGATCATCGTTTTCTGGATGCCTTTGTGGTATTGTTGGCCAGTATGGTTGCCCATGCTCGCTGTTTAGAAGACCGCATTTTTGGATGCCAATTCTTGGCTTTGGTCACCGGCAAGGAGAATACTTATTTTGAACGTTGTTTTGAGGTCCTTCCTCACTGTTCCCTCAAAGAAAGGGAGCACATTCCAGATGCAAGTCCTACCTCAGGCTTCAAAGGTTTGATGACAGAGGTGGCAAAGACGGGCACCTTGGGTGAAATGTTGTCTGTGCTAGTGGTGTGTGAATGGACTTATTTATCCTGGGCACAAGTTGTTGATCAAGAAGCTGTTCGAGAAGAGTTTGTGCTATATGAATGGATTGATTTGCACACGTGCTTGGTAGATGTGGTTGCTTATTTGTGTCGCCTTCTGGACAAGGAAGGAGAACTTTTGGATGAGAGTGGTAAGGAAGCTTGCCGAGCTCGTTTCCTGCAAGCAGTGCAGCTTGAGGAGGATTTCTTTGATGACGCCTATCAGTTTGATAAATTTGATCACTAGATGGAACCAAACTTGGGAAACAGATATGTTGTGAATGTTTTTAGTCCGATGCAGCTGGAAATTTGGTAAACTTTTGCTGGCAGTGATCCTTTGGACACTAGCTTGATGACACCTGCACTTCTTGAAGATAAAAGAAGCGGTGACGCAAAACATGAAAGAAAACAAGACGATGAACACTTCAGATATATGAGGTCCTGGGGAAGACGGAAACATCAGTTCTGTTTGGAGATAAGGAGGCTAGACACATTGGATGTTAGGGAAAAGTATGGAAGAGTGGCTCTATATAGTGGCTTCGAGTTGGAAACAGGTGCAGACTCATACTTCATGGTTTACGGTTTAAAAGTTTCAATCCAATCTATGTCAAAGTATATATGGAATATTTGTTCATACGAGCAGATCCTCAAAATGCAGCAAGCAGACAACATCATTAGGGAAACCCGGGCGCAACCTGACTCAATTGAAGCAAGTGGCTGATTTCTCCGAAGTCTTGCAGTTAACAAATGCCATTGCCTATCAAGGTCCAAAGAGATTGCAACAAAACCTCAAAGGCCGTCGTGCTGTGGCTTTCCTTGACTGGTGGAGAGATACTTCTTCCATGGATATCATTGGTGAAAAGTAGAGCTTGTTTTTGCCAGTGTGATGAATGCAAGCAAGAAATCTTCGAACATTGGCAGGTTGGAACCTTATTTTCTACCTTAGTTACTAAGGATAGTTCAATCATGTTCAATCCATGTGATCAG
>Ga0126337_10002120_pt1 | contig 12446 bp, 6 predicted proteins | sample DipCmetagenome_FD_92527 | JGI IMG/M metagenome (GOLD analysis project Ga0126337, IMG submission 92527) | Coral microbial communities from La Bocana,Puerto Morelos, Mexico - Diploria C A metagenome | ecosystem: Host-associated > Invertebrates > Cnidaria > Coral | place: La Bocana,Puerto Morelos... | reverse complement strand
GCTGAGTTTTTGGAGAACGAGCTGGATCTTCGAGCCAAGATCTTCAGCCATCTCGAGCGCCATGTTGATCTCGTCAGTTGTCTCGGACGGAGATCTTGGTTTCTTCTCTTTTGGCGTCGTAGCACTTTCTGAGCTGCTACTGCTTCCTCTTGTTTTGCGTTTTAGGACGCTGATAATCTCTTCCATACAAACAGTTGCAATATAAGATAAATACGTCGAAACAAGCGGGAGCAATTTTAGCTACGTCTTTACTCGGTCATGACAGGCCCAGACCCCGGAAAACAATTTAGGTGGATTATGAAAATTGCCTATGTCAAAATTTTATTAAAATAGTGTTGACAGAAGGGATTTAGTGTCCATTCGTAGTGGGCAAATGATGAAAAAAATTTAACGACTGGCTTTTTTATAAATAAACAAAAACCATTTTTCAAGCCTTGTTTTTAACTAGCCCCATTGCCATGGTAACAGCAGACACCATAGCCAAAATGCGAGAATAAACTCTTCTGTGGTTAATTTTGACTCTTGTAAAAAACAGGCGCCAAAGCATAAATAGCTTAAAAGTAATGGTGAATTAGGCATAGGCTCTTGAAAACTGTGTTCGGCCACCTTAAAACTGCAACAACAGTGTATTTTCCTGTTCTAAGCACTTGCTTATGAGAACCAGAGATATGAAAATTCTTCAGTGATTGGACCGTAGAGCACAATCAAAAAACATGGGAAAGGAAAAACGTTTTGGCTGTTTCTTTGTCAGTGGAAATATCCTTTTAGCGCCATTTGTATTTGCCTTCTGTTTTGTGTTTTGGTGTGCAGAACAATACCATGGAAAGCACAGTCATGAGAGTGAATAACAAAAGGAAACATTCTTCAAGCGTGAGCAAATGGGTGTGTTGGCACATATTTTGTCACACGTGTTTATGCAAAAATGGTGTGTGTGTGTGCATAGGCCTCATCTTCAATCTGTACTGTATCTCTCAAATATTTCTTGCCCAGGACAAGTCTCAGTTTGCTCTTTTATTGATTTAGTTGACAGACAATGTCCCTGATCCCTTGCCAATGGCTAAGTGGATTGGACAACTGAACCGCACTGTTTTTTTCGAGCCCTGTATATTGCAAGAACAGATTTCACACTCGGCCATTTTATTGCAAAATGTAATAGAACGTAGTTTGTATTAAAGCATGACAATCAGCAACTAGTTTGTTATCAGGATCAAGAGTGCATAGGCACTTGAACAGTGAGCCTTTTCAATATCTTTTGAAATGGGGGACTTGCTACACATAGCAGCACTGATAACATCCACAAGAGTACCCTCATCATGGTACTGTTTATGGGGCCACCTTGGTGAAACAACATAGAAATCAAGTATGATTTGCCTACGAAATTTGCTGAAATGCATGGTTAGTAGTGATCTCAATTAGTGGAGCAACTTCAAGGATGCTTGTTGTTTTATACTGTTTCCAAGTGAATGGTTTATAACATGATGAAGATGATGGTTTCAAAGGCTATTCATATGGAAAAACAACAAGTATAAATGAACATGTGTTTTTTGTGTGGTATTCAAAATACATTCTATAATTAAGAGAGAAAGGAAATTTGAAAGTAATAGTAAATTAAAATATCTTGGTTGCCAAGCTGGTGACCAAACATGAAAAGCATGCATGAATAAAATCCAGTCACAAATTGGTGACCCCAGCAGTCACAACATCGAACAAGGGCATCTTCAGAGAGGTCATTTATGTATTTCCCTCATAGTTTTTAGCCTATTGATAAACAGAAGATCATTAGAAAAATTGCAGCCAATTTTCAGGAACCAAGAATAATTGTTTGAAAAATCACAGAAAATGTTTGGAAGGAGTGAACTATTGCTTGAAAATTTGTGGGAAATTATCATACACTGTGACGTGTTATCTTTTGAAAATTTGCATGGAATGAAACAATAGGGAAATTGTAGGGAAAAATGTAGGGAAATTTTCGTCAAAATATTGCTGGGAGCGAAATCTGGAAATTCACTTTCATTTCTTTTTCACATTACTGCAAGTGAACTGTTGGTGTTGGGGTGCCGTGCTTATTGAAGGGTAGTATGTTTAGTCCTGTGGGAGTCACTTATTAGGGACACAGTTTAATCAAGTGGAGTGGAGCCTCTTCTGGGTGATACATCAATGGGTTACTTTTATTTTTGCCTTTCATTCATAAACACAGGAAAAGATCAATTATATATGCATACAGTGGATATATTAAGGAATAATTTGCTCTGACTGGTCCCCTGCAATTTGGTGTTACTTCAAGTGATGTAATTATTATCTACTAAAATAACACAAAATATTTGTTTTAGCCATATGGATGTATCTTATTGACCACCAGCAATGAGCTGTTGCTACTGATTGGTTCACAGGTAAGGAGATTTTGTACATTTTAGATGCAAAACTCTGAAGCCACATTTATATAAAAATTTCAGTTTGACAATAACATTGTAATTTAAATATTAATTCTGATGACAAAGTACAGGACTTGGTCTCAGGCGTAGTTCATATCTGAGTGGCAACTCTATCCCCTTTCTAAGTCATACATGCATTTAGGTTTGTTTTATTGCTGTAGTCTTCAGTGCACAGCCACTTTTCATTATATGTATTTTATATAATGTGGTACTTCTCTCCATTTTTTTATTTCTTTCTTCTTGCACATTGTAGCAAATTAGGGTATTTTGCCATTGTGTATCGGTATTCTATAGCTAATTCAAATTATCTTTTCTTTAGAAGGCCATCAAGTGTCAGAACCTTAATGCATCAAACAGTGTTTTTACAGATCTGGGTCGACGTGTGACACATTTCATATTTGGTTCTCAGCAAGCCAGTCAGGAAGCTACTGTAAGTTAATTATCAGATGGCTTTTGTGTAGCATATTAATGAAACAAGGAATTAATTTCCTGTACATATTTTTAATGCATGAGGAGAAAATCTGCATTGTCAAATGTATAATTAGGAGTTTTGCTCTTATTACCTACTTTTGTTTAATACTGTACAATTCTGAAGTAATCATACCTCCAAAGTAACTCTTCCCTTATTAAGGGTAAGAAATTGTTAAAGTACTGCTAACCACCAATTTTTTTCCTCTCATAAAATCTTCTACATGTAGTTTTCCAAATTACATCAGTGAAAAAATGATCTTGATTGATAAAATCCCCGTGTTTGTACAGGCATTTAAGATTAAAATTTCTGTGGCTACTACCAAGGAAAGTGGAATCTTATTGAACCCTTGATAGTTCATAAAAAGGATAGCATATTCTTCTGTTAATTAGTCAAAAAATTTTGTTATTGTTGACTGTGTGTACCCATAGACAAGTTGCAGGTGTTTAGGAACATAACCATATCGCAAGTTACACAAATTTGCTTTTTTTGTTCTAGTAATAAAAAGGTTTTTTGACAAGAACTGGACAAAAGGTTCAGTATAGTATCAGTTAAACAAATACATTTCTCCTTAACGTTTGTTTTATTTAAAAAGTCCTGTGTTACATATGCTTATAACCTGAGAGTTCTCTACATAATTATTGCTCGCCTGTTTTGCAGTCCAGCCCAAATATAGGCGAACTATGTATGGGATATTTATAGAGGCATATTTTGAGTATACGCATATGTCCATACATGTACGTAGTTATATTATGTGCACATACATGTAGGTGTCTTTGTTATGCATCTCCATTAGTTTCTTTATATGGAGCATTGTTGGACAAACAAAGGACATTTCTGGCATTGAAAAGTGTCAGGTATTAATGCTAAATTTGCATATTGTGAAAAGCTATCATATTTCAAGTTTTCGGTCACTTAGAAAATTCAGGAACAAACTACCATTTAGTAACACTTTTTGATCTTTAGCTATCAATACAGAATTATATCACCTCAAATTGTTTAACTCCAAACCAACGCTAGGTTTTTTAGCAAACCAATCAAGATTTACTTCCTCATAAGTGCTCAGAAAAAAGTGAGAAAAATGTCAACAATACTGAGCTGCAAGAGGCAACTCCAGTTTCATGCCATCAAATTTGACCAAACTGGGAATATCTTACCCTCTGAGTGTCCAAGGTTTGCTTCCACTGGACTAGCTAAAAGGGACAGGAAAGGCAAAGAAAAAACAATTGCAGTAAACCCTTTGTGGTGGGAGCTAGGCAACTCATCAACATGTACAACCTCAAACTTATCATTTTACTGCTCTGTGACCAGCAGCATATTAGATTGCATTGGATAAACTTTGCTCTTGATGGGGAGCATTGGTAGTCAACCATAAACCTCCACCTGACTCTATTTTTGGCTGTTTTCTTTGCCTCTATCCAAGTGATATTCTTCTTGGCAAGCTCGTATTGTACACTTGATAGAGGGCCAGAATTATTTTCCTTTTGAAGAAATATCCGCACTGGCAGATATGGCTACTAGCCACTGCACTGAGGAACTACTTACTTATTCCAGCCAATTTGGAAAATGGCTATAACAACCATGCAAGGGATGGAAAGAGTCCGCAAAGACCAAGCATATATCTGCTTAACAATGTTATAAAGTACGGAGGCATCTAGTTCCCAGCACTAAAGCATATTGACAAACTTGAGGTTTCAAAACAGAGACCTTGCAATAAACGTCCTTGGATGGGAAAGTAATTGTGTGATTGTTCACAGAATGAGCAGAAAAGAAGCAAAGATGCTGCAGATAAAATTGATGTTGAATTGGTCAGGGGAAATTCAGCACTATTGTCCAAATTATTTCTCTGTGCCTCTCCAACTATTCTATAAAATTCTGGATCAGCTCTTTTGGGTTGGTATTGCAGATATGCACAGACTTTCATTCAAGCATGTCACCAATGCTCACTGAACTGGGTATACAAGTAGTTTCGTACATGATTGAAGCTGTTGCTTCCTCTCTCTGTTTCTTGTGGTATGATTCTATATTCTAGATGAATGCATATGGGTAGCTACTTATCTCCTCTCTTGGAAATTCTTCTCATACATATACTTTAGGGTTTTCCCACTCCCATTTCTTGATCCTTTGGAAAACATAAACAACACCTATGACTGTGGCAGCAGTGGTATTGAAACGCAGTCTTTGTGGTTGGGTCATAACCATCAACATGTGCCCCCAGTTGGCTTGATAGCTCAGTTGATAGGGCATTGCACCAGTACCACAGAGGTTGTGGGTTCCAATCCTGTTCAAGCCTGAATTTTATTCAGACCTTAATTTCACAACTGCTCAAGTTTTGTGTACAATGTATAACTGCAATCATCCATCATTTTATGTACTTCATAAATTGCTATTGTAAGCACATCCTGCAAAACATCTCGTAGGTTCTTTCTTGTCCTCACAGTTAGGCTAAAAAACTTTGATACCAAGCCTCTCCAATACAGGCTTTCCTTGATTTAAGTGCCTTTCAGCCTTATCCAGTTCATCCAGTGATGTCCAGTCTCTTAGGGTGGTTTCAAGTTTTTTACTAGCTCTCTCTGACTTGTGTACTTCAATCATCTTGTGCACTTCAGTAAACAGTTATGCGGGTACAATTTTTTCAATAGTCCTAACACTTTTTTGGTTTTCTATATTGCTTAACCTACTTTCCGTTGGTTTCCACATTACTAATTTTTATTTCTGGAGTGCAATTTTTCACTTCAAATAGTCATAAGATGCACACATTTAACTTATTAATCGTAAAAGGTGATACTTTGCAGTTATTAATCATAAAATGCGTCTCCTACGATTAATAAGTGTGGATCTTACATTTACTAATCGTAGATACCGATCTTCTGTCGACTCCAAAATTTCACTCGACTGGCCACCATTACGAAAAAAAACTTCACACTCGAGAACTACATCTTACAGAGCTTGCTCTGAAATAAATGTAATTCAGCCAAAGTGTTGGTGTGACAAACGTAATGTAGAGCTATCCTTTTATGAACTGAGTGTGTTTACGAACAATATTTTCAATGTCTTTTGCTAGACGACGAAAGGTAATGCGAGCGCAAATGTCGTGGCCGTCAAACAACAGCACCGCATTCAATTGGAAATAAACAACGCTTACTTCACTTTAATGATCATCCAATAAACTAACAGCTAAGTGTGTTTACGAATGATATTTTCTCCATCTTTGAGTTTTCCAAAAAAAAGCAACGCAAGCGGGAAAATATATCGTGGGTTCTTGAATTAATAAACAACTGCACTGCGTTCAATGTGAAATAAAAAAAATTAAACTTCACCACGATTACCCAACTGATTTGAAAGTGCCGGCTGATTTAATGTTCATAGTTTACCCAAAGTAAAAGAAATCAGGGAAATGAACAAACAACTGAGAGTGTTTACGAACAATATTTCTTCCGTCCTTGACTCTTCGACGAAAAGCAAGTCAACTCATTCGTGCTTGAACAAACAACAGCACCGCGTTCAGTGCAAAATACGAAAACTTAACAAAGATTACCCAACTGATTTAAGAGGGGCTCATTTAAATGTGCAAAATGTACCCAACATACAAAAAAACAACAACAACACCAAAAAAACAGGCAAATGAACAAGGAAACAACAATATGTCTCTTCCGGAAACAAATGCTAGCTTACACAGAGCGATATATTTTCTTACGTGCGATCTTTCTTCGATGCGAAAGCATTCTTAATATCTTGAGACCTAACTGAGCAACAAAGGAAAAAAAACACAGCCAATGTTTTCCGAAACTGAAATTCCTTAAATGAATTTGGGACTTAACCCGAAATTAAACTCCGAGAATGTAAGCTGATATCTTATCTCTAAATCTAAATTGTGCGTACAAATCTGCCGAATGAAAACACGACTAAGTTAATTCAATTTACGAGTGTCGTTTAATTTAGGCTTACATACAGTAGAGTTGATGGACCATCAAAATATGGAAAGCAATGTAGCGATTTTCTCAGTTCGTCAAATTTTGAAATTAAGGTACTTTTTTGACATAGCTCTTGAATTACAAAAACCATTACTTTGGAGTAATTCATCTTGCACGCATTCAAGCCAAGCTTACGCTTCTGTAACTTGATAAGATGTTAATTCACAATTATTAATTGTGAGTTTGTGCCGCATGCATTCAAGCCAAGCTTACGCTCATCTCACTTGATAAGATCTGAATTCACGATTATTCCCGCACGCATTCAAGCCAAGTTTAAGCTCATGTCTCTTGATAAGATGTCAATTCAAGATGTCAATGTCAATTCATCTAGTACGCATTCAAGCCAAGCTTACGCTCATCTCACTTGATAAGGTCTGAATTCTTGATTATTAATTGTGAATTCACCTCGCAGGTATTCAAGCCAAGTTTAAGCTTGTATTACTTGATAAGATGTTAATTCACGGTTATTAATCCTGAATTCATCATGGATGCATTCAAGCCAAGTTTAAGCTCATGTCACTTGACAATGTTTGTCATGCCTGCCCATCACAAGCAGTAGCGTTTATTTTTTGGTCAGGCGATCGAACTATAGTTTATGCTCTTAATTTGTATTAAAGCTCAGTTGCATGCAATGGGCAATACTGCAGACACATAATAAAGGCGCAACCTTCTTTCCACGATGTTAAAGTCTATGGTGGATGTAGGGAATATGTTAACTGAGTTATCAATAGACAGTGTGTCAAGTTAGATGTTGTTTGAATTCAATTTTATTTTAGCTTACTTGATTTTAGCTTAAGTTCTCCAGAATTGGTTTCCAGAAGTGAAATGTTGTGCAAATTTTGAGGTCTTACTACATGTACAAAAGCAATTTCTATCAGGTTTTTCCAATCACTCGAAATCGGGCCTTTTTACTGTAAATTGAGTAGCAGAAACCAAGAAAAATCGTTAAGTGCATTCCACAGAAATTCTCTTTAATATAGTAATGATCAGAGAGGTTAACTCTGTCATTGACTTTTTTTTGCTTTAAATTGTGGGGCAAGAGTAACACAGGATTACTTGCTATTACAGCGCTGAGCTACATACCAGCGAACTCTCACTTTTTCAAAATGCTCATTGAATTTACATACAGTGACATTCCTTGCCATTTAAAAGTGAATAGAGGTAAATTTGTGTTGATTAATAATCAATGGAAGTGTAAAACAGCCAAAGGTTGAGGATTACCAGTAGTTTACTCACGAAAATTGACCAACACGACAATTTCACCTGAACTGTTTCCTGCGATTACAGTGATTATGGCTAGAGAAAATCTTGACTGCAATAAAAGAAAAGTAAGAGCACATACTGTATACATGTATGCATATTTGTGTATATGCATATGCAAATTACCGGTATGCTTATATTTTGGTTTGTTTTTATCTGAACTGCACTGTATTCTGCATTCCGGTTGAAAACAAATGCATAAATCTTCTTGCAGTGCTACATTTCTGTTGGTTAAGTTGAACCTTAATGGTTTGTTTTACTTTCCGTAGATACTTATTTATGCTTCATTCATTTAATGTTTATATTTCATTACTTGAAGAACAAAACAATTGTGTATGCAGAATCAAAGGGCTTGTGAGAAACTCGGCCGAATTGCCAACTTCGTGCATTTGACTGTATATATAATCCAGTAATATGTAGCTAGTTCAGCACTTTGAAGCCTCACTAAGCTTAATTGCCTCATTCCAGGATGTAAGTGTTGTTGACTATTATTTTGTTTAGAAAACTCTCTATTTCAAGGGCCAAAAAACTTGATGTGTTCATTTATTATCTCCACCTAGTTTAAATTATTTTCATCTGGGACTCTGCACTAGAAGCTAGAGAAGAATATGCAAGCTACAAAAATATCTAGATTTTTATAGAAGTGGCAAGTCAGAGATTGAAGAACACCTTGATGGCTCCCTCTTTCGGTCCGACTTCGCACTAGTCAACCAACCTCTTTCATCTTTTCTTGCTTCTGGACAATGTGATAGAGAGAAGTATAGAATGAAGGATTACTCTCTTCTAACCTTGTTACATTGCTCCTTCCTCCAACAATACATTTTACTTCCATTCTGCAATGATTTTCAATCTCACTATCGCTAGCTTGCATGTATATAATATAATTATTCTCAAAAAGTAAACATTGTTGCTACTTTGATGACTTTATGGGCCAACTTGTCCAATTCTTCACTATTCCTTGGTTGTGGCCGTGAAATTTGAGATTTCTTCATATTTTGCCCAAATAACCTCTATAGTGAGTTGTTTTCAAAAATACCATGCAAAGGTCCTGAAGCATGTAAATTTTTTGAAATTGAGGAAAATTCAAAATTGCCATTTTAGCTGCCATCCAGTGTGAAAAATGGCCACAAATTGTGTTTTCTTTTCGCTTGTACAGATTAATGTGATGATATCTATCAATATACTTTGGGTAGCTCATAGTGCCTTGCTGTTTCTAATTGACAAAAGCACCAAGTGTTATAATATTTTAAGCCGGTACAAATTCCTTCATTGAAGCTTGTGAGTGAAAGGGTAATTTTAGCTTATTTCAATACCATCAACAGGCCACTGGTACATTGAATTTGAAGTTGAAACTAAAATTTTCTGAAAGCCCATACACTATATTCTGTTGTGTGAAAGTCTCTTCTGCAGCCTGGAAAAAATAATGTTATGCAAATTGACTTCAATCACTGGCACATGCAAAGCATTCTTTGAAATCCTTGACTAAGACCAGGTAATGATAACCATATGCAAGCAGTTGGCAAAACTTCATTCGAAAAGTTGTACTTTACATGTACATTTATATGTCTTAACTGTTTGCTTGCTATTCCTATGGATACAAATGCAATTTTTTTATCACCAGATTTATAGATCCATAATTCATTTCCTATCACTAATATAGCACATACTGTGACATCATAATCCTTGGAGTGTTTCAACCATGTGCTGCCACTGGCAAAAGGAAAGCACCAAGACAGATAAGCACAAAGGATTTTTCGTTAATCACACTATGCTTTCCAGATTTCTCTCTCACGAAATTTCCAGACTTCACTCTCCTTTTAAGTTCTAAGACTTTGCCGGCTTGCAGAGAGACTAAAGAAGTTCTGTTGGTCCCAGTTCAGAAAATCCCACAAATGTGGATTGCATGACAATGGGCCAAAGTATCAAATATGTATTTGAGCATTGTGATGTTTTGCATGGGACATGGACCCCAGGGAGGGACTCCCATATAAAAAGGATGGGGGTTCTTGTTGGAAATTTTGAAAAAACCCTATACTTGAAACTACACCACTCATAAAATCTGTATGAAACCACATCAGAGACATGGGTCACATGTTTTCCATAACCTCACTACTAAAGATATCAATAAATATTTATTCAGTGATGTCTTGTTTGACCCACAATCTGTACTTAAATTTGGTGGTGTATGATCGAAACATCTTCAGATCTTCCTTGAAAGTCTTTAGAAATCTTCAGCAATAATTGGAAAGTTGTTGGAAAAGTTGGAGTCGCCTACGGACAGATTTTCAGAAATCTTCAGAAAGTTGTTTGTTTTTATGATAAGGAAAATAATACATGTACATGGCTGCTTGTAGATATGAAATAATTCTTTTCCTGTTCAGCTTTATATCTCAGTGGTGAGATATCAAGATCAGTGCTTGATGTGACTTTCCATACTTACACAGGGCTGCAAACAGTTTTTTTCACCTGAAAAATTATTATTATATTATTATATTAAGACACCATCTTGGTCGGACAAAACCAAATTGTGGTCGCACATTACCAAAAACAAAAGGTTGAATTTTATTTCCTTGAAATTCCCGAGCCGTCACTTTCCTCGTGATGTGTTTGCACTTCTGTTACTTATTACTATTAACAATAAAATGTACTACTTTAATTCCTCTTACATGTAGGTGAGGCAGTTTGACAAAAAAATATCAACCTAGAAATCTTCCTTTGAAATGAATGACATTACTGTACAATAATGAATCATTTGTAAAGGGTGAATGCTTGGTAGCCCACTTATTGTATTCCTTTCTCGGCTTCTGATTTGGTCGTCAAGCCTTGCCTGCATGCCAAGCTAAGACTGCTTCAAATGGATCATACTCTTCCAGTGGAGGACCTTGAAGTTTTATTCGAAAGATATCTTCCATTGATGATTGTGAAAGCGATGCTCTTTTTGGTGTTTTTACTCGTTTGAGGGTGCTGAAAAACCTCTCCAATTCTGCATTAGAAACAGGCAGAGAAAACAATAGGCATATCAGGAGAAGAATGTTAAACCATTTGGAGAGTACTGCACAATGTCATGCCACTCCTCCACAAGGTCTAGCTCGGTTGCAACCATTCCTTGGAGTTTAAGTAGTGTTTCAAATTGTGCAGCAATACCCAAGATGTCTTCATCGCGCCTTCCACAACGTACTCATTATTCCACCCTTCACAACTAAGAATTCTTGCAACCCCACTCAGATCTTCCACCCCTTCAAGGTGTTCTTCCACGGCACTACTCACTTTCTCGGGTATCCATTTAGTTTGGCCCTGTCAGCTGCTTTCACTGATGGATCACAGCTCAGCGATTCCAGATGTTGCATGAAAATGCCAAATTTTTTTCAACCAGCAATTTTAGAGTATTAATCTTGTGCCCAATCCACCTGGTACCACTTGATCTCCTAGGCTTGATTCCACCATCAGAAAACTCAAAGCACCCATTATACATGGTAGAGAGCCTCCAGTCCTCTCAGCTTCTTTGCGCTCTTTTCGAACAGATATTAAATCTTTAACAGACAGTCATCTACCTCCTCAAAGAATGTCCCTGTCAAGGCATCCTTAATAGCCAATTCCAGCTGATGGGCAAAACACCACACAAATGATAGCCACATTTTTTCTCTCTTGAAAATGGCCTTGACCCCAGTTTTACTTCCATGGTTGGTACTGCATCCATCTCCTCCTAGGCCAACATGTGTTGGGGAATCATCAGTACTGGGGCGACTGCTTGCTTTATCCCATCCACAACTCCTTCAGCTGATGCACTTGTTAGATTTTGCAGTAAAAGAAATTGCATCTTCACTTTGACCATCGAATCAATATTGTGGAGCTGTTTTCTAATGGTGACTCAAAGTTAGGATCAATGAATGGGTTGGTGCTAACTGTCGAATGGGTTGGTGCTAACTGTCATGGCGGCCAGTCGATTTCTTTGAGCTCTCTGTAACGATGGCAAGATTACTCTCAGAGTGATGATGTTATCCGGTTAATTTCCCAGAATTGAGGTTTAAAAATCAGCTAGAGTATTTCCAAAGCTATTTAGCTTCGCCCTGGCTAAAATATGCCAAGGAAAAAAAGCGAGCACGTGGACCAAGCTCCGATGGCGACGATATCGCGGAAGAAGACCGACTTCTCAAAAAGTTGACCTGTATGGAGACAAGGATAGAAAATGGTTTCACCAAAATTGGAGAAGAGATGGCAGCTTTAAACCAAGAGATGAAGCAAGAATTCCTAACCATTAGAGATGAGCTGTGTGATCTAAAGAAATCACTGGAAGGCGCATGGACGGAGATT
>Ga0126337_10002118_pt1 | contig 12455 bp, 12 predicted proteins | sample DipCmetagenome_FD_92527 | JGI IMG/M metagenome (GOLD analysis project Ga0126337, IMG submission 92527) | Coral microbial communities from La Bocana,Puerto Morelos, Mexico - Diploria C A metagenome | ecosystem: Host-associated > Invertebrates > Cnidaria > Coral | place: La Bocana,Puerto Morelos... | reverse complement strand
GTCAGCAGACTTTCCTTTATAGATCTTTTTTTTCATTCTGTGTGACTACGGATGGCAACACCCTAGGATTTTTTTCCAATTTTTTTTTCTTACATCTTTAAACCATTGCTTAGTTTGACATTTCGTTTACGTCTAGCGGGATTTATGCCAACTGTAAAAATCAGACCAATGAAAAGAATAAAGACAGAGGGAGAAGACGCCACGTTCTATTGTTTTGCTGGCGGAAAAGGATTACCAAGAATCACATGGTCTCGACAGAACGGAAAGCCGCTTTCCGGTAGGGCGGTAGTGTCGGGAAAAATCCTGCTAATAAGGAGAGTAAGGAAGGAAGATGAAGGAACCTATGAGTGTACTGCTAGAAACGGATATGGCTTTGACACAGCTACATCTCAGCTGATTGTAAAAGGTAAGAAACGTAAAACCTTTTTTCACTAACAGTTTCATTTTTGTGAAGGAAGAATCTTCAACTGAACACAACGTATTACTTGTTCTCTTCCACTTCCCATTAATTTCATTCGATAAGACACTTTTCTCTGTCTGGAGCTAATGAATTTCCTTACGTTACTCCACCTCGACCCGGCTGGTGTAGAAGACTATACGGGAACGCAGTGAGTTCCGTGTAGGGATAAAAGACATTTGATGACAAGATGGTAGTTGTCTTGGTCACCAAGTTATAGAGAGTTGATATCTTCCCTTTATCCAGTTGGCTGAAACCACTGTTGCACGTTAACTGTTAAAAGTAGGTTGCTCGACCGATAGACAGAAGATTTATTCCATTTATTGCACTAATGATTCTTAGTAGCGTATGCGTTGTTTTGCTTCCCTAAATTTCAGTGTGCAGTAATTTAGGAAATGAGGTCTTCTTGTTTCACGGAGTGTATCTTGTTTCCTTTAAATAGCTTTGCGTGTTGATCCCATCACCGTGTCAGTCTCGCCAAAAGTGCTGCGCGTTCCTTTGAATCAAACAGCTCAGTTCAAATGCAAAGCCAAGAGTATCACTGATTACCAACTGAAATGGACCCGTGGCATGTATGGTGCTCTTCCTGAAGGTGCCGAGAATGACAACGGAGTGCTCACGATCAAGTACACCCGGTCTATACATGGAGGGACATACACATGCACTGGTAAAAACGCTTTTAACGAAGACATGGTGACCGTACAGCTAAGAGTAGGAGGTGAGAGAGCATCAAAGACTGAACTTGGTTATATTATTCGTGTCAATCAAGTGCCGGCGGTACTAACCAATTCCCTCGTTTCTTAGTAACAAGGCCCCAGGTCTTCGTAAGTCCTGCCAGTTTGAGTGTCCGAGAGGGAGATTCGGCCCAATTTCGTTGCTCGGCTTCTGGTTTTCCCGCACCAGTACTCCAGTGGCACGGTGGTCCTGGCGGTCGACTGCCACCGGAGGCTCAGTCGTCTAATGGCAACGGACTGCTGACGTTTGCCGCGGTTAAAAAGAAGCACGAAGGAGAATACTTCTGTACTGCCTCTAACCTGGGTGGTATATCCAGTACGGGAACCTTCTTGAATGTCTCTGGTATGACGGTCACTGCGTTTCTTACAATTAAAAAAAAAACAGTTGTACAATGTTCAACCGAAAGCTGCAAAACGTTATTTTACCGAGGATTCCATTTTCTTTCAAAAATCCATGACAAAATATAAAATTCATAATCGCAACCCGACCATTATAAAACAACGCTCTCTTTAGAATGGTCGGTAGACTAAATAAGTTAATTCTTCTTACAAGAGCGACATTCTTAAGTCACAGTAACGAACCTTGAGACGTTATAGTGAATTCGTCAGTTCGAAGATTTCTTAGCCAATACTAACACATTAGTAATTCTATTTTGTTCTCGTCCTAATCGCTTCAGAGGAACATCCACTGCATTACAATGATTCCGTTTTGACGCAATGTAATTGTTTTATTAATCACTTCTCAATTGTATTACTACGAAATTACAAGGAAATTTTCAAAGTAGAAATTTTCAAGGTTGAAACATTGAGTCGGAAAAAATTCAATATTTCAACCTTGAAAATTTCTACTTTAAAAATTCACTTCTCAATTGTTTTATTTTACACTTGTATCATTTTTGTTTTATCCTCTTATTTCATCTTTCTCGTAGCTCCTGGTAGCGTACCTGTAATCTCGGTCACACCCATCACACTCACTGTTTTAGAAGGTGAACAGGCCTTGTTCGAGTGTACCGCAGAAGGGGACCCGACTCCAACTATTCGCTGGTCACGTGAAAACGGTCGGCTCCCTCAATTTTCCTCATCAGAGAATGGATTGCTGATTATTTCCTCTACAAATCTTGAGGACGGTGGCGCTTATGTTTGCACAGCTGCTAATGCAATCGGAGCCGATGGTTTCTTAGTCACCCTCACTGTCAAAAGAGGTATTGTAAAAAATACACCATAATTAAATCTACGAAGTCTAACAAGTTCCCACTCCAAAACAGTTTTCGTTTATTTTGACATCGGCAATACTCAGTCAATCTTTGGCCAAGTCATTACGGTGCTTGGACGAGGAAAACAAGTTTTACGCCGACAAGTTTCCGTGTGGCGGTTTCTGTGAACTGTCTAAAAAGTTAGAAAACCCACAAGCAATAATAATATTATGTTCTTTTACCATATAACTTCACCCAAGGGGAATTGTCTGAGTGTAATGTTTAGGTCGATAGGAATAAAGAAGAGAACTTCTCTTTCTGTGTTGTCAAGGGTAAAAATCTGGTCACTGAAGCGGCAAATAAACTTTTGTATCAAGCTAATGAGGAGTAAAACTTTTTTTGAGAAGGTCCTTTGACTGGCTAGTTTTACTGATGTAATTCGGCTTCCATCTTGTTCTTCCTCAGACACTTCAGTACCCCCAACTGCGGCCATATCACCAGCAAACCAAACTGTCGACGAGGGCGCTTCGGTATTTCTTACATGCCAGGTCTCGGGAGATCCGTACCCCTCCATAGAGTGGAAAAAGGTTGGTGACGAGTTAACAGACAATCACGTGATTGTCGACGGATTGTTGCAAATCCAGGAAGTGACGAAAGAGGACGAAGGAATGTATGTGTGCATCGCACAAAACAAGAAAGGAGTCGAACAAGCAACAAGTACTATAAATGTCAGAAGTGAGTGATGAGGACAGAGAAATCTAGAGCTCGAGAAAAGGATCTTTGCGCAGTTAAAGGAACACTATCAAGGCATTTTTGCTGCAATTTTGATCAAAACAGTACTGAAAATATAAGTATCTTCATTTGTACACAAAATGCTCCTAGAATACCAAAACGAAAATGTTAACAAAATCGTTAAAGTTAAAGCAGACTGTAATTAGTTTATAGCGATTTTTCTAAAGCACGAGTACAGAATGTGAAAAAGTGTAACAACAGTATGGTCAAGAAAGCAGCAAATAAATCGCTATTTTTTAAAAATATCACGTTTTATCAATTTGTAAAACATGTCTCCATGTGACTCGCATCTTCGTCAGTTGCAAAAAGTGTTTGAAAAACCTTTTTAACTTATAACAACATGGGGACGCATGCATAATTATCTGTATTTATTGCATACATAAAATTTATAACAAAGAAAGAAGCCGTAAAAGTGTTGAATTGACGTGATGTACTCGCTGAGTTAAACTGAGCTTTTTACACAAGTGGATGTACATAGCCTCCTTGAGTTTGAGTTCAAATTAAGTGGAAACAATATCCAGGATTACAGAGCAATCTGTGGAACAAGAGTCGCAACAACACCAATGTAACAAGTAACATATCAAACACGAAAGATTGTTTGACGACCTTTCCAAACACGGAGGACGAACGTCTGGGTATAGGAAATATGGTTAATCCTCAATCGAAACTACGACTAAGGAGAAAACGGAGAAAGAAAATCGCTAAAATCTTTTTTTTAAATAAGATCAGATATCCAAACACCACCCGGTCGTGATTGCCTTTGTTTAAACTCGATGCACTATTAATGAGTTTAAGAACATTTGTTACAACTCTTTTAGGTCAGGTGATGCCAAAGATAGAAATCATGCCTGCAAAAAAGCTAACAGTTACAGGAGGGGACACTGTTGTTTTCCGTTGTGTAGTCAAAGCTGGTAATCCACCGCCCTCGGTGGTCTGGGAAACAGAGGAAAATAAACCTCTGAACAGCAGTAACAATGGCGTTTTGGTGATTTCACCAGCCTCAGGCGACAGCCAGGGGAAGTACATCTGCAAGGCAACAAACGTCATGGGATCCACTGAGGCTGTCGCTCTACTTATCGTTCAAGGTAACTCATGTTCCCTAAATCAATTATTCGCCATACACAGGTAGAACCGCTAAAGTTCTAACTACTTTGATACCATGCCATAGAAAATAAAGCCAATCATAACACAAGAAAGCCGTAGTAAATTCGACGTTATTACACTAAACTTTCCCATCATCGCCGCGCGTAGGTGGTATTGTTTGTGTTGGCCCCGTTGTATCTACAGTGCTGTATAAAATACTTTTACAACGCACTATCGTGGAATACGATGGAATATCCCACCTGACACTCTTGGAATACTCCGTGGTATACCACTCGAAAGCGTTGCATACTAGAGTGCATCGAACCGATTGCAAATTCTATCGCTCTTGCGTTTTCTTTCTCAATATAATATAGATGCTGAAGCAATGTTAAAGCTTACTTAATGTATCAATCTAACAGGATTTTCTCAGTTTTTTCCTGTCCGGAGATCTTCGCGCTAGGACTATTTTTAAAATCATCTGATATCCTCTTAGGTTTAACGACTTTTAGGTTCCTGACGTGAAAGGAATCGACTGTCCACTTATGATCTATTTCGCAGGTGAACCCAACATCATAGTAAGCCCGCCAAGTCCCGTGTCGGTAACAGCGGGTACCACGGTGATTCTGGAATGTGCTGCCGCAGGTGACCCCCCTCCGTCTGTTCAATGGATTGCACCTGAAGATTCCCAACCCAATCTCCAGCAGGTAGAAAGCAGGCCTGGTTTGTTCAAACTGATCATCGATGACACCGGGCCGAGAGATCAGGGCACCTACACGTGCCAAGCTAGAAACTTGGTTGGGACAGCACGGGAGAGTGTTCAGTTGATAGGTAAAAATAGTTTTCAGAAGTTTTTAGTGAGTCCTTCAAAGCTTTTGGCATAGTCTTTAATTTTTCCAAACCAGTAACCTGAGTTGATTCTCGAAACAACAGTTACACACCAGGCCCCCGTTGTTCGAATGCTGGATAACGAAGCCACCAGCTGTTAAGTGTTAAAACATAGTTAATATTAACTATGGTTAACAGAAAATAAACCACGCTACCCGTCGGATAATGTTTCACCTTTCGAACAACCCAGGCTCGGCCTAAAGATAGAAGTACATCTTAGAGGTGCACAAGTGCGTTCCGCGAGTGAGATACATAATAGAAATACTTAATTCTAGAGGCGATGATAACGAAAGAGAGACTGCGTGGAATTTATCTCAAATAAACCCCTTGGTGATCCCGATATGAAAAGGTCAAAGGATGCTTGTCGGAAAATCCTCAAAGGAGACCAATCTGGGCGCGGTTCGAGCATTATTTGATCCTGAGAGATACCATTAGAAATAAGAGGGTGTTTATCATCATTTCTTTGAGTGCTCCCTAAAAGATAATTTGACAGCTTAAGATAATCGTGTTCAGTCATGAAGACCCTAAGACCCTCAAGTGACACCAGAATACACTGAATATAATTATTATTGTCTCCAGCGGCTGAATTATCGTGCGTTCCGAGTAACTGAAATGCCTTACTCTTAAATTAACTAATTAAGTTCAGTTAATTTACTTGTACAGTGACCGTGGCTCACGAAGCTCCAGAAGTTGCTGTGGCATCTGTTTCTGAAGCGGTAATCGAAGGTGAAAAAGCCGAGTTCCGCTGTAAAGCTTCTGGTATACCAACTCCAAGCATCACCTGGAAGAGACTAGACTCTGATCTACCCGACGGTGCCCTTGTTAGGAATGGTCTCCTGACTATTCCGTCTACAGGCCCCGAAGACGCGGGAACATACACTTGCAAGGCTGTAAACGATGAAGGAGAAGACAGCACTAATGTCCTATTAGAGATCATAGGTAAGGAGATGTCACAGGACCTAGAACAGATGCCAGGCTCAACACTCAATGATATCTGAATACTCTGTATACTTAAATTATCACTTGTTATTGATCGTTTGAATTACTATGTAACTCCGTTCTCTAGACTACCTTCTAGCTGCACTGAAGGGAGAGGTTTTTCATTTTTATAATCCTGAAGTATAAGTCAACAAGCAAAGAAACGGACGTTCCATGAAAATGCAGAGCTATTGTAGTTTTTTGCAACTGATAATTTACGCTTCTTTGTTTTCCGAGAGAAAGACATACCAAATACGATAGATTATTGTCACCAGGTTTTTTCAGAGGTCACAATACAGATGGAAACGCTTACTTGAATTGCATTCAGCGTTGAAGTGACAACATAACAGGAAAACCAACTGGTTCCTTCAGATCCTATTTGTAATTCAACTCTGTAAGTGAAGAGATTAATTTTTCCACATTGACAACGACTTTGTATTATGTCCTAGTTCCTCCTCGCGTCGAGGTTACTCCTTCCCAGCTCTCCGTGAATCATGGAAGTTCCCTTCGCCTCTTTTGCCTCGTTAGGCCGTTACTTCCTGTCAAATGGTCGAAAGTTAACGGAAGTATCCCAAGCGAAAGTGAGCAAGACGAAGGAACACTGATTGTTAACAAGGTGGAAGTGGAACACACGGGCAAGTACCGCTGTCACGCTAGTAATGCCGCCGGTTCGAGTGAGGGTTTTACGAGTGTCGCCGTGTTTGGTAAGGATTTCCAAATTGACAATATTAAGGTAGATTTAAATATCCTATCACCCTAAAACTACCATATATAGTCTTAGCTCCATGTTAAGCCTAGGTCAAACAGCATATGATAGTCGATGATAGTTGAAGCGCGCTTCCGTTTGACCACCAACTATCATGCACACTATCATCGACTATCATCAACTATCATTCATTTTCAGTTTGTTCGAATTCTTGATAGTCCATTACAGTTTTTCCCGTTTGACGACGCGTATGATAGATGATGATAGTTAGCGGAGAAACAACTCTCATCGACTACCATGCACCGTTTAACCAGGGCTTTACAGAAATCTTCTCTCTCGGGCCTCTTTTTGGATGTTAAACTAGTATCTGAGAATATCGAGAGGTAATAAAATTTCAAATTCAAGGCACTATGCTTTCGCAATATTGGACATTGCTTGTGTTTTTCATGTCCTCTTTCAACTTTACATTAATTAAAGGAAGAACAAAGTGTTTTACCTTGCCCTAATGGGTGGGGAATTTGCCTTCTATCGCACTTGAGATGAGAATAAATTGTTTGTCGTCAATAAGGTTCTAGATGATGCTGCGATATTTTCGTTCGAAATACATCTCCCCATCGATAGGCTTCTGCCCCTATCTAGTAACAACAGATTCAGTATCGTAGAAAAAACATGGAACAAAAACAAATTTCTACGATTTGGTCCTAGTTTCACCACAGGTAGTGGTTTCCCCGCAGGCCTTGGTCGCCTCGCCGGGGTCAAATGTTAGTTTCCAATGTAATGCATCCGGCGTACCAGACCCTGTGATCACGTGGACAAAAGAAGGGACGAACCTTCCTAGAAGACACTTGGTTGCAAACGATGTGTTAACTCTGACAGGACTTGTGGGCTTAGATGAAGGACGGTACATGTGCACGGCTACCAATTCTGCCGGATTTTCTCAGAAACCCGTCGCACTCACAGTAGAAGGTTTGTAATTTATTTTTGTTTTCATTTCTGGTTGAATGTTTTTGGAAGCGACGTTTATGGAATGTAACAGAGCGTGATATTTTATGCGAGGATACAGCCTGGGTGTGTTACAGAGGTGGAACGCGTTTCCGGTTTTCCATAGGTGTCCCTGTGGAATCTATTTTAGACAAATTATACCGACGTCTATCTTGCTGAAACTCCAGTCGTATCGCAGTCGAACCGCAGTCTTACACAGATTTTTGTACTCCTATGTACCCGTGACATTCGTGCGGCTAATGTGAAGTTCGATTTTTAAGAATAGTAATAAAAATAATAATAATAATAATAACAATAATAATAATAACTTTATTTATCCTGGTAAAGACCGGTCAGTCGATCAAGATATAGATTGACTAGTATTAATCGGTGACCAGTACAAAAAGCATCAATAAAGAATTACAGATATAGAATTTAAAATTGCAATTCTTAAAAGTATAAATTATGTACAAAAATTTAAATTTAAATTCTACAAGTGTGAAAGTTCGTCTGGTGCTCGGAATATCTCCAACCTTTCACTAAGCTTAATCAATATTCGCTTGTGTAAGGACGTTTCCTTTATTTAACCTTTCTTCCTTCGATTCTTCTCTTACTGGCACCACAACTAGATAGATATATTCGACGTGTAAACAACAAGAAAAGCTATTAGTAAAAGGCTGGAAAAGTTTCGCGTTGTTTGCGTTGTTGACCGGAATGCCCTCTACAAGTATTTTTGGATTGCATTTCTTTTCAGATCTTCCCAGTGTGACAATAACTGGCGGAGCGTCTGTCAAAACTGTACCTGTGGGCGGGTCATTGACACTTGAATGCCGCGGGACTGGAATCCCAAAACCCGAAATTCAGTGGTCCCGTGTTGGTAGTTCCTTACCAGAAGGAATAGTTGTCGAAGGCGGAGTTCTGGTTATCACCAACGCCCAGCATTACCATGGAGGAGGTTATGCTTGCAATGTGACCAACAGAGTAGGATCTGTGCAGTCACAGGTTGCCATCTTTGTACAAGGTTTGTAATTCTTTGGATTAGACTCTAATTTTTATTCCATAGCAGTCACACAACCGTTTGAAGACCACCTACACAAGTGCTGTAAAACAAACTTATTGACTGTATTTTGCCTCCGCGAAATTTCAGCATTCTAAATCAAAATGGCCAGGTATTTTTTTTGTTAACTGACTACTCCACCCTTTTTAGGTCCGTGTAGATACAATTCTGAACAACTACTTAAAAGAGTTAGAATAGTTTTTACTCTAAAACGACAAGGACCTTTTCTCTCTGTTCTTAGAGGCCCCCAAAGTCACAGTTACACCACAAAAATCCCGTATAAAGGTAGGTGAGCCCGCAGAGTTAACATGCATCGCCAGCGGATCGCCCGCACCACAGCTGATATGGCGGAAATTGAACGGTTCACTTCCTGTCAATAGCACTGTACGTGATGGAGTACTTAGGATAGCTAACGTGACCCAAGAGGATGCTGGAATCTATTTCTGCGAAGCTTCGAATATCGAAGGAACAGCAGAAGGAAACGGAACATTAGAAATAAAAGGTACATTGTAAAAAAATTGAATTAGGGCATTTTCTAGAAAAGTTCCGAGTTGAAAGAGCTTTACTCCTTTATATCTCAAACCGTACCTTGAACTGAAAGTTTTTCACTTTGGTAAGCTAAGCAATGACCGTAAATTGTCGAAACTGGATCTTTTAGAGTTTTCTCCCTTTTCTATTGGAAAGCACAGTTACATACCTTATTTTCTACTTAAACTTCTAAATTACAATATAAGTGCAAAATACCCCCCAAAAAAATAGTAGTATGTTCCTGACGCAGCACTATCACTAACAATCGATTTTACATTACAATATTGATTATTTTCATCACATTGTCAAAATAGAAGCTGAAATCAACTAAATTGAAAGTTGGCCCATGCCGCCCTAATTCATATTTAATTAAAAATATAAATCTTAGTAATGAGAGGAAGATATTTAACTAAAAGGCACGATCTAGGTAGCACACCAACTATAACGTCTCTCTGAGTAAGACTAATTGTCTTTTAGAGTTAGAAAAAAAGTAGCAAAATACTGTTACATCACCAATGATGTTTCATCTTTCCAAATTTTCTCTGTTCATGTCGATCGTACCCAATACCTTTTCCAGAATATCTTTCTTAGCATTGGCTCGTGTTCCTTAGAAACCTATCTGAAGTATATCGCAGTTTCACTCAAGTGGAGTATTCCTCTGTTCCTCTCCTGCCACTGCAACTACTGCTTATATCCTTTTCTTTCAGTAACCGTACCAAAGTTCACTCAGCAACCGCTATCCTATCTGAGCCTGCCAACATTAACCAAAGAGCCCCTTAATTTCTCTGTCGAGATCGTGTTTGCACCAGAACTGGCCAATGGCCTTATATTATACAACGATCAGCTCATTAAAGGTTCCGTTGGAGATTTTATATCGTTTGGAATGTCAGATGGATTTGCCGAGTTTAGGTACGTGACTTTATCATATAAACTCGTCGACTTTAAAGAATCCCTCATGACCTTCAGAATTAATTTGGCGTTTAACCAAATCGTTGCGGTTTTAGTTTATCTAGTAACTTGCCATTGTCGGCTACTTTTAAGATCAAAATAGATTAAAATGACTTGTAGCGCCTACTAAAACGCGTTGATGCATAATCAAATTAGTACAAGAAAACACTAGAATCGTGGGACTAGACTTTCCTTCGTTTTTCATCGACTTTGATCAGTGTGCGGTAAAACCAGTTGAAGGGGTATGCGGGTGTTGACACCATCTATCCGTCAAACGAGCGAAAACCTCTCGTCGGCTCTCCAATAATTTGAGCTTTTAAACTCGATGTAGCCCGATGCGCTGACAATCGTTTAGCTCATCGCGCGGCAAGCCAAAAGAATGTTGAATGTTGTCTGCGTAAGAGGCCTGCGTCGAGAAGGCCACAAGAAAGTTGACAGTCACAACGCTTCCCGGCTTAGGATCTTGGCACTGTACCACAAATTCATTAAACACAATTTAGCTTAATCTCGTTATAAATCCTGATAACCAATTCATAGAGTCGACCTTGTGTTTTAATATCTTCCAACAATCAGGATAAACAGTTTACTGCAGATTTTTTCGTTCAATTACAGATTTAACCTCGGCTTCGAGCCTGCGATAATCAGAAGCCTGCAGCCGCTGCGTCGGTTTGAGTGGCATACAGTTACTCTATCACGTGACGAGAAAGTGGGGAATCTGACCGTTGATGGCAAGCCACCTGTGACAGGGATCTCTAAGGGTGGTAGTACTGGGCTGAACCTAAACCAACATTTGTTCGTGGGAGGTGTCCCTGACTTTTCCTCCATAAGTTCTTCGTCAGGTTTCGAATCAGGGTTTGTTGGCTGTTTGAGCTACTTGGTTATTGATGGCAAAGTTACTGAGCTGGGTAAGTTTCTTATTGTTTTCTATTTTTTATTCCAACGTCGTATGTTCGGAAGCGTATTACCCAGTACACAGACCGAGTGATCGTCTTTTAGTTTAATTCATATATTCAGGTTACCGTGCTTCTCTTCGGAAGTTGATCACAGATGACGTCAAAAATAATGTAATCGTAGTCAAGCATGATAAAAATATTTTAATGTCTGTTGTCGCTGAGTAAAAAAGGGTTTATTTAGACGTTTCCGTTAAAATACTGTAACCGTCTTCAGCATAAATAACTATGCGTTAAAAACGGCGCCAAGATGTAAATGAGGCCTTTAAAAATGAGCGAGAGTGCTACCAGGGAATGGCTAAAATAGTGTACATGTCTGGAATCTGGATGTGCTCATTCTTGTCAAGCATCGAACGCACGCTTTTAGAAGCAATTTTTGCGGCCACTGCGAACAGCGGTCCACTATCTGTAGGCAATCGAGATCAAATTCGCGACTGTTTTGTGCACAATGTTGTGCCAACAAAGAGTTCTTATCAGCTGTAATGACGGCTCTTTTGTTCTTGTTTTTGAAGTGCGCAAGCTTTGTCCAATGTACACTTTTTTACTACCTTTACATTTGATTTTGTAGAAAACTCCGATTTTAACGGGCTTATGGGCCACATTGACATGAAACTGATTCAAGGATTTTGCGTTTTTTTTTTCCGAAATTCCTTGTTGGACGGTAAAATGATGGAGCCTGTTCGTTATCCAGGCTGGTTGACAGGTGCTGTATTTTTTCACAGCTTTTCAGTCAGTAGTAATTGATCTCTTTGGCCATAAGAAAAAAGTGGCATTACCTCGTGTGCGATAGTTGACGTCATCTGTAATCTATTACTGAACAGACACGTGTCAGCAGTCCAGAGCGCCAATAACAAAGATCAATCACTAGCAGTCAAGTATTTTCTAAATATTAGACTAGGTGCTGGTCCAAGTAATCCTTGAGAATTTTCTGATGGTTTATGGCTTTTTCGATTCTTTCTTCTCCAACTGTCTCGTCCTCTTTACTGTATTCAAGCGTCTGTTGTATACGTACGCTGAATCGACTCTTCTATTACAGTTGCGCATTGGAACCTTCCGATCTTCCAAGCCCATCATCGTGGGATTTCAGTTAAACATTTTCGGTCGTGTTCTAAAGCTCTTGTTTAAGAAAGCTTGCTCTGGATTGTACTGAAGGCCGGGGGGGG
>Ga0126337_10002117_pt1 | contig 12455 bp, 8 predicted proteins | sample DipCmetagenome_FD_92527 | JGI IMG/M metagenome (GOLD analysis project Ga0126337, IMG submission 92527) | Coral microbial communities from La Bocana,Puerto Morelos, Mexico - Diploria C A metagenome | ecosystem: Host-associated > Invertebrates > Cnidaria > Coral | place: La Bocana,Puerto Morelos... | reverse complement strand
TTTACATTTTCAACTTAGTTGATATAACCAAATTATCTAAAAGTAACTTCGTTACAAGGGTACTATCAAGGTTCTCATTGGTTCAGAGCCAAGCCTTTGTTCTTCCTCTCTCACAGTAAGTGTCACACTACCCGGATGATCAGACGGTCAGTTTACCCACACTCGTGCATTTTTTGCAGAATTGATTTGTTTCTCTCAATCCCCTTGCAATATGTATATATGTCTGAAGACGTGCCGGTGAACCTGCACGTCCTGCATACAACACCGTGAAAATGGTGAAAAGAAAACATATATCAAAATGGCATTTTGACTCGATGACTTGACTCGAGCTCGATACACTTCTTAGAAAGACTGCGAAAAATTGGGGAATGTCAGTAAAAAAGTCAGTAAAAATGTAAAAATGCCTAAATATCAGTGGAAGAGCACTTCTTCGAGGCGTTCCTTTGGACCTGCCCCAGGGCTTTATAATGTTCTTTTACAAGTAGGGGGACCAGAAGGGAGCATCGTATTCTAGAACGGATTAAAACAAGGCCTTGTGCGCGTCATGAAGGCATATATACATACATGGCCTGCATGTAAACTGGTTTGGCTTGCGTATCTCGTTAGTTCTCACTGGACTGGTCATCTGGGATGTTCTCCACACGCAGTTGAAACTATGAAGTTGTTTAATGCTTTATAATTATGATACAAGAATCGTTTAAGGCTTCCGCTTTTCTCCGTTTGTGAAGAAAGAACAGGTCCCTGTAGTACAAAGCTAGCTCTTCACTTCGTCTACCAGCAAGCATAACTTTTTGCTAAGTATTTCAATATTGTTTTTCCTTTATAAAATAAATTTACACCTCTTTTTCTTAAAGCTTTCGTACTATTAAATGCTTTGTTGCTATAGTGTTTCAGTGGCTTCACGTATTCGACAGAAATTTTCGTTGTTCTCAAAACACGCGTCACTGTCGACCAGGAAGGTCCAAAACCACCTTGAATTAAGACATTCAGTTCCATTACAAGGATATAATCAAGCATGTAAAATTCCTTAGCTAACAGCTTGGTAGACAACGAGCGGATGGAAGGAGGGGGGTACCCTACCCCTTCCGCGTATATCCGACATGAGAGAAAACGAACAAAGAAAGCATTATGAACTGTCACGGTTTGGCCTAAGTTTTCAAGAAATGCTTTTTCTGCCGATACAAAACTAATTCTTATTTAAGTCCGAGTCATATCACTAATTGTAATCGAGTCGCAGTTGGCTCCAGGCCTCATTAAGCTCGGCAGGGACAGCAAAGTTAGGCTTGAACAGCATGTCCTGTTGAATTTCCTCAGGAAGCTCTCCCAGTGTTCTCACGGTAAGACCATGTTCCTGGACAACCGAAGGATGCTGGGCGCTAGCATGTTCCAAACGAACAGACCTGCGCACCGGAGTCAACACGGGTTTACCGAATGTCGCCTTAAACCTGCAAAATACAAGTTTTCAATTTAGATCGACAACATTTCTTGGCCACTGTTGAAAGGAAATCGACATAGAGAAGAGAGGCGAGAATGCGTAACGTAAATAACAGTAAACCCCAACAGGTAGATATTTGGCCTTATTATCGGGGAGGTCGTATTAACGGGGTAGAGTAAAATATCACGAGTTGACTGGTCCAAACTGAGTAACTAACGCTTCAACAGAAGCTAACAAATATCACAATTGTACTTCTTAACTATGATAAGCATCCGGAATGTATAATATATATATATATATTTTTTTTTTTAAAAAATTGAAACTTAAATCAGTACAAACATGCACAATATAAACAATGGAAAGATAAACATAACTGGTCTGAATGGCCAAAAAACGAGCTGACCATAACGCGCTGATCCACTGTACTTACTTTTTTCTGTAAGGTGTAGCCTCAGTCAAGCAGAACTTGATTACTGAAGAACTGAGGTCCTCTAACCAACTGTCGTCCTTCGCATCGAGGTTGGTTTCTTTTGGAGGTGATACTGGAAACTGAGACATCTCATCGGTAACCACTGCATCTGAAGATCAAGTTACTTTCCGTTACCAAAACTGAGGACAAAAAACACTTTATTTTTTCCAAGCGGGCACGGTAACGAATCCTATAATCTGATTGGTTCTTAGTGCGGTCCGGAATTTCCTATCTCTGACCACGGTCACAGTAACGCTTGCGTGAGTTTTTTTTCCGTGAACTTTTCTTCGTTTGAGAGCTTGGCAAAAAATATTTATTTACCGACTTAGGGTCGGTCCGTATAGTTGAAAATGCTGGCCCCGGCCTGCGGCCTCTGGCAGCATTTTCAAGACCTCGGTCACAGTTTTTCACTATACGGACCTCCCAGCCGGCAAACAACACATATATCTGAACTGCTCTATTTATGGGAGCATGTTCTGGGGTAGGGTTCATCTCTTTGGTAATTTTCCGTCATTTTAGTTGGATTCTTCACTACTGAGTGGTCGCCAAAATATTTCATTTAGTATACATGGTAAAACATACCTTGGTGACAATTTTCCTTCATGAAATTCACAAAGGAGCGCACGGCGTCTGTTAACACAGACTCTGGCTGAAAACAAAAACCCACAAAACGCATTTGTAAATTTAACAGGTATGTACATAAAAATGTTCGTATAGTGGTTTTGTATGTACTTACAGATTAAATAGCGACTAAGAAAGAGACTAGATCCAGTTTTTTAACAAAACAAAAAGTAAGCCAAAGGTTACTCCTTTAGAAAATGTAAAAGGAGGCATATTGAAGTGTTCACTGGAAATAGGCCAGTCTTTGCCGACCTTCCCTCAAATAGGATGGCGTCAAAGACCGCGGAAGAGTAGCAAGAGCCTACTTGATGACAGCAAGTTGGGAGAGCTTATGGACTTAAATGGATGAAAAAATAACTGAATTACCTGTGCCTTAAAGGCGAAGGCTTGCTCTAACAGGCACACCACCCGATCAAAGTCTTTTTCTTGTTGAGCAATCCTAGCACGACACAGCCAATAGTTTGCTATCTGCGATACGTGTGGGCAAGACGAACTGTACAAGTCAAGTTTGGCGGCGATTATCTCTGGGTCACATTTGCCCTGAAAACAAACAAAATAATCAACACTACATAGGCATCCTTTTCTACTGGCTCAAATAACCACCTCAGACAGCTATAAGACGGAGTAGACAAAATATTGTTATTTTACTGGACGATGGACGACGATCAAAACTTCGACCGGGTATAATCTTCCTCCAAGAGATTACCAAGGACTCTTGTTTCCTTTCCAACACCACCAACTGAAGCAGGCCTTGAGATGGAACCCACAGGGGAAGCGGAAGAGAGGGAGGCCAAGTAATAGCTGGTGATGGTCAATGAGAGAGGCAAGCTTCAACTGGCAATAGTTGGAGAGACAGTCACAAGACAGAAAGAGACACTTCCTTTAATAAGGACTTATGCCCCACCCACCCCAACGAGGTGAAAGGGTTTAAGTATAATCTCCTTCAAAAGCTCTTTATACACAAGGGACTGGCGTAATGTGACCTTATTTTGCGCAACAAATCAAGATCGTTTACCGCACAAGACACAAGATAGGAACGTATTAGGAGTCAACTGTCAAAGCTAGCGATCGAAATAATTCATGTCATGGTTAGTGAGGAATATCTTCCATTTTAGAATAAAACTCCTTTGTCTTTTATAATTTGTTTTGGCAGTTTCGAACAATTCCGGAGCGTAAATCAAGACCGAAAACGTCAGTAAATGATGCTTACTTGTTCCAACTGTCGCAGACACTCTTGAAGTTTCTCTTCAATATTTTCTCCTTCACCGGGTGAGATAGCACACGTCACGCCTTCAGCCAATGCACCGTCAGCTTCTGCACAACAATCAAACGACAACCTCTTTATTTCGTCATATGGGATTCTTCTCTGAATCCAACTGGAATGTTTCATTACTTTTGGAGTCTTGTACTTGGGTGTTTTTCTGTAATGAAGAGACACCAATTAAACTTGACCAGCGAGTCGTTATCAGATTTACAACTTTGGTCCATTTTCACTTTTAAAACAGTCAAAATCAAATATATTTTCACCATTCCCCGATCTCCCCCTTCCTCTTATTTTAAAAATATCCACATTTCAGAACGTTTCCGAAAGTTCCCTCGTTCATTATAACTATCAATCATGTTTTTCAACCTTCTAAGTGTGAATGGAGGACAAAAATAAAAAAAAACGTTCATTTTCAAAAGAGAAAGGAAAACAGTGGTGCAGTTTCAGGGTGACATTTTTCCCATCAAGAGACTGATTGCCGTTGAAAAGCAGCAACATGCCACTAAGTTATACAATGACTATATAACACTGACACAGAACTGACTTGGATGATTGGATTAACTGGCAAGAAATAGATTGAAGGTTATAAATTAATCAAGAACTCTAGTAAGTAGTGATTTAGCAGCTTCTCACCCTTTTTCAGCAAGCCAAAGTTCCAAACGTTCCCTGAACACAAACACCAAAAAACAATGTTCAGTTAAAATTTAACACAACATAACATTTATCACAATTAAAAATTACAAAAATAAATAGTTATTGTTAGTAAAAAAGATTTAAACAAAACAACAAAAATCCCTGTGTAAACAGAGCTTATTATAAGGATACTTTGAGTAACATATTTTCTTGCTAGGTTGTACTCAGTACAAACAGAAAGGTCCTGCAGATAATGTAAACATTTGTCCCACAAAAGAAGTTTGTGAGACATGAACTTATATACACACCCCTACTCAGTATGAACCTTATTGCAGTTCCACAGGCATATGTACCTCATATCGAGTGTTTTGTCTTTGTATGACTTGGTTTCAGGATTGTTGAGGCCAGATTCATGTTTGTAAACATTTGAGAGTGGGGCCTGCGTCTTGAATTGCACTGCTCTAACCAAAGATTTCTCATTTGACTGATACCCATGACTTGATTGCATTGTGGAAGGTTTATGATGGGAGGGGTGGGAAGAGGCAGGATAACCTGTTCTCTTGATGGTTGATTTTGACTGTGATACTGGCTTTGCATTAGGTGGGGTGCAATATACATCACTGTTCTTCCTGCAGATTAAAAAGAAGAGTAGATCACATCACATTACATATATTCTAAGGTGCTTCAACTTATAACTTACATCATTTATGGTAAGTACTAATAAAAAATTAATAGCTATTAATTATCAAAAAGCAGCTGAAGAGCTGACTCCAAGTATTTGTTGAAAACTTCAAGGTCTTCTGTTTTAAAGACAGGGGTAAGTTTCTAAAGAAACTGTGGTACTGCGTCCGTGGGGAGCATTGCAAGATAATTTGGTTTTATTATTCAACAAATTGTAACACTGTCCAAATATAGTCATGATTCTCTCAATATCTGTCATCCCTAGGTAACAGATATCCAGCAATATACGTAATTTTGTATGCTGCAACAAGCTAAACAAGCAAAATAAAAGAGTTTTTTTCCTGTCTGGATAAAATTGTTAGTTTTGTTATCAATTTGTTGAATAATAAAACAATTATCCTGCTCAATCTTGCGGAATATCGCCTGATTTTGGCCGACTCGGCCTAAGTATCAGGTGATATTCCGCGTGATTTTGCAGGATAATTGTTAATTATCAACTGGGTTGATAATGTGAATTGGCCACTGTACATAGATTTGAAAGCTGACATTTCGAGGGTTACCCTTCGTCGTAAGCTCTTCTCTCTGACAAAGAACCAATGCTTGAAAGGTCAGTTTTTGAATCTCTTTATGGTGGCAAATTCAAATTAAAAACCCAATTGATATATCCAAATCATTTTGAAGACAGTTTATCCTTGCCATAATAAATTTCTATCAAGCACAATTCAACCCAATCAATTCTTATTACAGGGTTGGGTTTGGGCATTCTCAAGACGTCACATGACAGAAGTGCACCATAATTACAGTTCAATAAATAAAAAAGTAACTTACAGTTTGTGATAATGATGTATGTTTTCTTTTATTTCATCTGGCTTTCTGTTCAGTTTTTTTATTATTGCTTTAGATTTCAAAGCAGGCCTTTCTGGATTGCCTTTCCTGGAGATTACAAAAAATGATTTACATGATTGTATACTTGTGCGTCACATTTTCAGGAGAAACATTACAAACATTTGAAAATTAAAACTAAGACTTACAAAATGAAGAGGGAAATACAATATTACATTGATAAACCCTATACTGTAAAACTCTGTTTTTTGGCCACAAATCTTAATAAGCAGAACAGATCTGTTTCAAATCAGGGTTGTAGTCAAGAAAAATAGCAGCCTCTGGCAAATATCAGCTAACAGATCCTATTAGAAAATATAACAACATGATGAAAATATGACAATCAAGTTACTTAAAAGAAAGAACAATACCCCTTTTCAGCCCTCCACATTTCAAGCCTTTCCCTGAAACATGAAGAAAACACATTACTGCATATCAATGTGAGTGTTTGCATTTAGTGTCACAAATACATGTATGTGTAACAATGAGAAATCTAACTGGGTTCACATAAGAACAGTGCCTTGTGTGGTATCAGCTACATTTATACACCCAACACATAATTATGTAGGACATGCACATTCAAGAGCTGTGTCTCTTACTGATTCCACTGGGTTGTGAACAGAGTGAAACAGCTTGTTAACGAACAAATAACCACAGCAAGTTACTACTTTAGAGAGGTATTAAAAATAATATTAATGATTTAACAGTTCTAAAATTTATCTTGAATAGGTCAATGCTTAATTTACCTCATACTAAGAGTCTTGTCCTTGTGTGTTTTTGAATTTCCAATTGTTATATTTGACCTTCTTGGTTTTGGTTCATTTTGAATATTGCGCGGTGATTTTCTCAGTACAAAATTTGATGTCTTTCTTCTTTTCTTTAAGCAAGCAAGGTTATCTTTATGATCATAGATTCTCTTGTATCCTGGTGTAGCCTAATGAAAACAATATAGAGAGCTATTCTATTAACAAACTCTATCTATAAAGCTAATTTTGTTGCCAGTCAGTTGTTTAGTGTATAATGAGTGTAGGAATTGCAAGTTTTCCCTTTTAAACTAATCTTGTTTTCAGAGTCCTGTAGCAGGTAGCCTGTAATGTCTTGGAACTCATTATGCATTCCTTCCTTCCCCCATGTGACAACTGACAAGACATCAGAACATGTGCATTAAGGGCTATCTGATGGGGGCTTGAGCTAACTGTTCTTTACCCTGTAGCTCAACACTCAGTAGAAGTGACAAACAACTTTCTAAATGCATTATTAATGCAGTCAAGGTAAGTTTCATGATCCCATCAATAAAGTCATGTTGCCAACTCCAAACAGATGTGCTATTATATTCACAGTGTTCAGGGCACCAGGTTAACTGCAGCATAATTTAGGTTAATTAAGAAGTAAGAAGTGCAATCACTTCAGGCCGAAAACAAATTTTCCATTAATTTAATTACCTAAAAACATGCTTTTAGACAGTTTTATAGTGCAGTGCAGTGCACTACTAAGAAAAGTAACTTTAATAAGCACTAACAGGAAACATCTATTAAATGAAGAGGTCGATCAGTGTACATATCTCCTACAGAAGAAGCAAAAATGAAACTAAAAACAGCAAGAACAACTACAATAAAAATAACAACAACAACCGAGTAGCAGTAAGTACTTGTAAAATATGTCGTTAAACTACACTATAGTAATAGTAATCAGTAACCTACTTAAAGTTGCCGACTTGGCTTTACTTTCAAGATTTTAAACCAAGCAAGAAAATTCTGCAATCAGTTAACAGCCTGGTAATGACAATATAACTTACGTTTTCCTTCACGTTTTTGTCCGTCGATGGTTCCTTAACATTCCTAAGGAGAACGAGAAAGGAGCAATTTTAGACAATTAGCAACACTACAATGATGTACCCAAAAAACTGTTAAAGATAAGCCTTTTTAAGTTAACGATAACAGTGTCCAACAACTTCGAGATTTAACCTTGTTGAGAATCGATGAGTGTTGTTATTCATGTCTAACAAAACAGCTGATCGGTTAACAGCAGTCCCAACATCGCAAGTCAACGACCGTCTCATTCGATGCCACTTTTCCAACTTTTCTTTCATAAGATCTGTAGGAAATAAATGAAGTCGTACATAAAATGACTAATTCTTTAGCCGCTTTTGTTAAGATTTCTGATGAAATTTAGTTACCAGTAGTTGAACAAGGTGTTTTAGTCGCGGATCGATCAACAAAACTCTTCCTACGTGTATTGTCCCCCATTTTTTCGAACTTGAGGACGCCGTTATGTCAGCCTCGTTGATTGGCTGCTTTCATGTGAGGCCAACGTGAAAAGCCAGCGGTAACCAAATTAATCAAAATGGCGGAGCAGATTGAGGTTGATTCTATACAAACTCTTAATTTCTTGCTCGAAAAAGCTGTTAAATTTCCAAACCAACAACATTCTATAATCGAGGAAATTATCTCCATTCTTAGGATAACAAAGTTCGATGCCAAAGGCTTAAAAACAACTTTGGAATTTTACAAATGTCTTTACCCAATCGCTGTCGTTCCTTTGGAAAGGAACCTATTTGCTCGTCGTGTTTTGGTTGAAGAAGATTTTACTGAGTCGGCCCTTCCTTCTTTTTTGGCTAAGGTTTTATTTGAAGTTGTGACAAAGTCGGCCACAGATTGTGCTGAATACTGTGCGAACGTCTGGGTTGAGAGGTATGCTATATCACGTTACTAGCAATAATAGCAATAATAATATTAATAAATATTTGGTATTGTACATTTGAATAAGTATATACCTAACCTCCCAGGTTTTCACCACTATATTGAGGGTGTCAGCAATTAGAATAATGGGGAACAATGTTCTTGGAAGAATTTCTGAAGGTATTCAGTATGAAGTATCGACTCTCTGTACTTTTCCAGGATGTGCCACAAAGACAATGCATTTGAAATTTGCCTGTTATAAGTCTGATGATTATTTTGATGAAATTTGCAGCAACAATAAAGCTTGAGGATTTTTTTTACGAATTATCATTGTGTTGAAAGACCTTAGAAATAGCCATACAAAAAATAGAAGTAGACAATTAGGATAGTCTATTAATTCTGCCAGTTAACTCAATTTTATTTTTCCAGAGTGGAAGCCCAGCACAGGGAGCCTAATGAACTATTCAAGCTGGACCTACCAAATCCTATGGGATTCTTAGACAACAAACATACAGCACGACATGTTTCCTCTGCTATAGTGACATCATTTAGTGTGTTAACCAATGTGCAAAGGCAAACATTGATATTGGAATGTTCTTCACTCTTAGAAAGTATTCCTTCCCAGTTTTACATCAGGATTCTTGTTGGCTTGTTTGTTTTGCTTGAACTTTACAGATGCCAATTAAACACAGACAGTGATGTTTATCTTCCAGAGGTTAGAATTTGGGCAGACACTTGGATGCATTTGTTGGCTTCCAGTCTTTTTGGGAAGTATGAGAAACGTTCACAACAAAAAATGTTAATCCAAACACAAAGATGTGATATGAGAGTTCATCACATACTGTGTGGATTAATGGTCTCTACAAACTCTTTTATTCTGTTGAGATCTTATTCTTGTATTCGTACCAAGCTGTTGAAAGGATTGGAACAATTGATATTGTGTAGTTCTGGCTTTACTTGTACCTGGCTTAATATAATGAAAGTTTATTTTGAGTTCTAAGACAGAAAAACTAACTTTGCATTCAAAACCACCTGTTTGTGAACTGAATAAAAAGTATTATGTTATTGTTTTATTCTAATATGCATCTGCTTGAACATAGTAGTTAGTAGTAGTAAGCAAGTCCAAAAATAGTTTAAAACATGCTAGAGAGAGACTCCATCTTGAAAAGTTGTTTGCAGGGTCAATGTTTTGTGACATTGAAATTCGTGAACGGAGACACATTTCTTTAAAGTTTGCCATGTTTCCTAACCAATCTCCTCTACTAACTTGTCTTTCTCAGATACTTGTCTTTTACAGATGCTTTTGTAGGTTGGGGTGTTTCCTTGTTTCCCGTGAGGTTTCTAGGCCAATTCATGGCCAGTTTTGTGGTTCAAATGTTCAAGAGTGCTTGATTTTTATTAAAAAACTGGTTTGCAATTCTGAATTCTGTTCAATGGGTTTTGCTGTAACCTGCAAGGTAAAGGCTATGATCTCAACTAACTAAATGCCCAACAGTGGGAAATTTGTCAACTGGAAAAGCAAAGTGATTTTTGTAATCAGTTAGTATTTTCAGAGAAATACACAGAATACTGTCAACAGGTTTGAATATGTCATTTCACTGCGGGGCATTCACGTTACAGTAACTCTATGGTGAGAACCCAGTCAACCTTTCAAAAATAGAAAGAGCAAGCAGTTGCTTACATGTATTGCTATGTATAATTTATCTAATACAGTAGCTAACTAAGTATACAAAGAAAAGCTAAGAACAAGAAAAAAAGACAGTATATGCATCTAGAAAAGGAAGTTAAGAGATTATTTCTTTGTGAATACTCCCTTAAAAATGTACAATGAAATTAATCTAAAGTGCAATTTGAACTTGGATTAAAACCACTGAAGGTTGCTAGCTTCCGCTACATCTCTACTGGTTCATTCCATTATCCCGTGCTTCCATGGTTCTTCTAATTCTGCCAGGAGGTGTTGCCGTTATTTGGCCAGAGGGCCAGTGCTGCTTGTATCGATTTGAGGTATAATTTACTCGTAAATGTCACCGCGCAGTTTTTAAGGGAGGGTTTCGCGGTTTGGCGCATGTCTCTAAACCAAAACACTTTTGTTCGCTTCTTATCAATATTATCGCTTTGGACACCCCAATCCGATGTAGTGCAGTAATCACATGCTATAGCTAGTCAAGGCAGAATGACGGATGACCAAAATTTTCAAAAATGTCAGTTGATTTTATCGACACTGTCGATCGTTGAATGTAGTCTAGACCGTTTTACGGTTGATGATTTTACGGCTATTTGCATGCGAAATTAGGTAGCTTAAGACTGGTTTATAAACAATTAAAAACTGGGCCTGTGCCAAAAAGCGTCCACAGACGAATAAATAATAGTCACGTACGCTGAACCGTGAAACCCTACCTTTAAGCTTCCTCAGTAAGCGCCATGTTGCTTTCTAAATCGCACATACTAGCAAGGTAGAGCAAACCGCGACGACGACGGTGAAAAGAACGTCACCAAATAAAAGATTTAATGAGGAGAACACTAGCAAGCGTTATAGTAAACTTAAAACGTCGGTGTTTTTCGATATCAAGTTTTTTACGTCAACATGAGCACAAAAAGCCGAACTGACAGTGAATTTTCTCGAGTTTCCTTCGGTGAAATTCCGTAAAATTTGGGAGACTGTTAATAAATGCTTTACTTGTATTTAGTCGGAGCTCGTTTTCTAGGGAAATCTATAAGACCAGTTTTTTGGTAGCGGTAAAAGACATAAATTTGAAAAAATCGAAAAACCTGCCTTTACAAACCCTACTTTTTTCGTGTTTAAAATTCGCATCGTGCTGGGTGCGATGTGCTGTGAAAATTTTGGAAGATTTCACCGAAGGAAATTCAAGAAAATAAAAAAAAGCTATAAAAACAGCAAAAAACACATTGATTTAGGAATTTATAATTTAAGGCTAAAACCCAAAATTTTAACATTTCGCAGGGCTGCAATTGTGTGGCTAGAGAATTGAAATGAAAGATCAACAGGCCTACACAACTCTTATCCGCGTGTAAAAGCCGCTTTGAAAGTTTTGCTCGAACGCATCTCAAGGATCTGCCCCTTTTGTACCATACGATAGGATGATATTTGAATATTTCGCTAAGCAATAGTTGATTTTGGATTATATGCCAGTGTTGAACGAGGGTGACAGGTTGTTATCAGTGGATAATTTGTATTAGAGTTTGACAGCTCTGTGTGTTTTTGCTACGTGCTAGTTTTTTCGGCTCCGTTGCAAGATTGTTTAGCTCTGGAAGGACAAGTTTAAATTATTCCGTGAACAGGCATTTTTTGTTATACGTCGGGTGTAAGTCAGTCGAGCACAGGTTGAAGGATTCACACAGGACTCTTAAGAAAGCAACTTGGCTACTGAGCAAAAGTTGGATGAATGAGTATTGTGTAATCCTTGTTAAGTAAATGCACGTTTTGATACAACTGGAGTAAGTACATTTTTAATTGTAATAATCAAATGATACTTGCCAGATGAATTTCATATGAAATAACACAAATCAGTGATTGAATACTTACAAAGAGTTTTAGTTCTTCCTGACGATATCACCGTTAAGTGTTATAAAACTGAAGACCGAAATGACACTGCTAGAAGCTGGGTCTTAGTTTCTATCTATGACAGAAGGATGGAAATTCTAAAAACAAAACATGTGAAATGCTCAGAAAGAGTTTCTCTCTATGCTTCAGTTGAGTTACGTTACAGTTAGTAATATTTTAAGCGTTATTGTTAGCCCCAATCCACGCGAGTCGCCGCATCTGAATAGTAA
>Ga0126337_10002116_pt1 | contig 12455 bp, 9 predicted proteins | sample DipCmetagenome_FD_92527 | JGI IMG/M metagenome (GOLD analysis project Ga0126337, IMG submission 92527) | Coral microbial communities from La Bocana,Puerto Morelos, Mexico - Diploria C A metagenome | ecosystem: Host-associated > Invertebrates > Cnidaria > Coral | place: La Bocana,Puerto Morelos... | reverse complement strand
GTTTTGTCAAAATTCTAATAATTTCCCGAGCCTTTAGGCGAGGGAAATTATTAGAATTTTGACAAAACGCAAGTGAAATTATTTCCTAATTTCACTCGTCACCATTTGATTGTCCATACTAATATTGCAAGGACTCTTGACTAGCATGAGTTTTTTATAGCCTCACAGAATGCTGGCTATGATTACTGAATGCTAGTTAATTAAGAATCCTATCCGTTGATGAGTATAGTAGCATTTTAGTTGTGGCTACTCATGGAAAGTGCTCCTGGTGTATGTGTTCCAAAACAAAGGAATTGATGATAATGCTGCTGCTGATGATGATGATGTTAATGGCGATGTTGTTGTTGATGATGATATTTTGTTGTACTATATATTGTACATTCATCTACAATAAATCTCAGCATCTATAGATTTCATGCAAGTATATAAATGTTGTAATGTATCATCTGCTGAAAATTTTCAAGGTGTTCCTTCCATGTTCCTCCTTGTGCAGAAGTAAGGAACTGATGAAAGATGATGATGATATATTGCATATTGTACATTGTACATACCTTTTACAAAAACTCTGACATCTCTAGATATACTGCAAGTATTAACAAAGGACTCATCTCCTGACTGATTTTATCTTTTTCAGGTTAAAACAGAGGTACACAAAAATTGTGACCATCCTGAATTCAATCAAGAGCTACATGTTCCATTTCAGGTAAATTGTCCAAATGGGATGTCTGTTTCATTTGAGTGAAATTTGAGATTGTAGAGATGTGTTAAAAAAATGTTTTCACCTTGGAAAATACAGTAAAAACCTGGATGTAAAAACCTGGTGGCTTAATAACCTGCTGGCAGAAATTTGCTATAATTGTAATACCTAAAAATATAAGAACCCGTTTAGCCAAGAAAGATCAAGTAGGTTGCTACATGTGGGTTTAACCAAGTCGAGTGACTGTTAGATTGCAAATTTATACTACTAACAAGAAAATACAACTGTGAGCAAGTACTGTTTATTGAACGATCAAACCCAATTTTTTTTCATTTGTTAGATTATCAACAACTATATCTCCTTCGTAAACACTAAGAACCTACGGTACTTAGTCTAAATTGCTATATAACTACCCCAAAATACAAGAACCTATTTATGCAGAGTTCAAAAAATATACTAGGCTCCTACAGGTGGGTTTTTACCATTATTATCAAATGATATTGAATGTCAGTGATAAGGAAAATGTACCAAGGTTGTAAACGTGAAGCTTGATTTCTTAAACATGAGTGTTGAAAGAAGTGAGAGGGTTGAATATGGCAGGCTCAAATCAAAAGGTATGCAACATATATTCCCTTTGATACTCTGTGTACAGTGGCAACTTTGGTTTAGGATTAATTCATTCATGGAGAAAGTGGATCTTGTCAAAACTGGAAATCAAATCAAATCCAATCACTTTAATTTGGTTTTAGTTCCCTACAATGGCTGAAAAGTTAAAGCTGCAGTTATTGGACTGGTAAGTGAATTGATTTGACAGAGGTTACAGAATCTTTTTTTCAAGGGGAACTAACTGTTTTGAATTGCACCGTTAACAAGTCACTTTTGAGTTTGATCTATGCTATTTAAGAAAGGAGTGAACCAAATGAAAGCAAAAGCTTTCACTGTCATGAATCTTGAGGATGAAGTGTGGGGGTCACTCAAACATATAAGATTATGAAACTGGGGATGGCTGACTGAAAATTGTGGTGAATTGTTTCAAAGTGGGGATGGCTACGGTTTGCATTCCATTTAGCTATTAATTATACGATAAGTGATTGGTAAGTGATAAGAAATTCTTTTGTCTTTGTGCACATCGTCAGTTCCTCTGCTTGATAGACAACATTTGTTTCAGGGATAAATTAAGTAGTGATGATTGCATCGGTACCTACTACCTTCCAATGTCTGAGATATCAGGGCAAGGAGAAGAAGGTTGGTGTACTGTTGATGTTAATACGCTGTAGTCTATTTTATATGCATGTACTTGTGCGTGAAAAATTCCCAAGTTTAGTGCGACGCAGAGGTTCATACGTTCATATGTATAGTGGAATTGGACCAACAACAACAAAAACTCCAACGACAGTAGAGGTCACAGATGTAGCAGCAATTTGCAATGACAACGTTAATGATTTTATCTCTTTTAATTGTAGCGTTTACCTGAGTGGATATACTGTGTTAAAATAACTGTTTTACTACTTTATATTTTATTGAGAACAATAACACACTATACACTTTGGATTGGAGATATTACATTTAAATTAATCTCTTCAGTTAATCTCTCTTATTATGTTACACCAGGTTTTTTGCCAAGGTTTGGACCATGCTTCATAAACTTTTATGGCTCCACAAGAGAATACTCTGACCTACCCGACGAGTACGATGATCTCAATCTCGGCATAGTAAGTTCCCAGTGTAGATATATTCCTTTTACTTTGAAGTACTTAACTGTACCTGAGGGTATGTTTCTCATCACTGAAGATACAGTAGCTTAGCATTGCTCGAGAATTACTTTACAGACATGTCAGATTACACTGGTCAAACCATTTGAACCTGGCAGATTTTCTGCAAGTGAGGTTTTGGTAGAGTATGGCTCCCCATAGTTGTTGACCCTGCTGATAACTCTCTTGTATCATTGCAGCTGTACTCAGCTTTCCCATCTACAGTCACAACTATCAGTTTTCATCCAAAACTAGCTATGTTTCATCCAAAAGTAGCTGCATTCTACTAGCCAAAGGGGGTAGTTGATATACACTCGGCAAAACCTTCTATTGAGCTAAATCTAAATTTTAGCGAGTCTGTGACTGGTTGGCTACCATTACTCTTAATTCTTGTGAGTGTCTAAGTATCATTTATTTACAGATACAGATAAATTGGTAGAAGCATTCAACTCACAACCACACTAGCTTGATAACTAGGGGCGCAAAAAAAACTGCTCTTCAATCATTTATTTACAGATACAGATAAATTGGTACAAGCATTCAACTCACAACCACGCTAGCTTGATAACTAGGGGCGCAAAAAACCTGCTCTTCAATAACCAAAGTGCAATGGGAAGTCTGTCTTTGGTTAAGGTTCAAAGTTCTTTGCTTAACAACTAACTCCTAGTTAGTGGAAAGCACTATTCACTTGTGTGGCATACACTAATACAGCCTTTTCTGCAGATCAAGAATTGAGTTTATAGTAGGTATTTTACCAGCACATTTACGGAAAGTTATGGACCATTTCGGAGATAGTAGAAATTCTTCCCTTTAAAAAGCTGGTTAAATAATGATTACAGTTACCTTTGAGATCGCAGATAAATGATTGAATTTGGGTTTAAGCTTTCGAAATTTTAACAGAGAAATGATATTCCTATGGGTGCATGGAAGTCGTTCTCGTACTTGGCAATTTAGCGATATGGCCACTTCGTGAATACTGAGTTAAATGTGTATTTTTCAGGGTGAGGGTGTCGCGTATCGTGGCCGAGTTCTGATTGAACTAGAGACTAAGATGGACACACAACCGACAAAACTTGTAGAAGATGTTCTGAGCGATGACATCGTACGAGTCCAGGTATGTAGAATTCCTGAAGGCAGGACATCCAGAGCGGTTTTCAATTGAGTGTTATAAAGCCAAAACCAAAGTAATCACTCTATCCAATAACAAGGGCGCAAGAAATACAGTGAACCAATCAAAACTCGAAATGTAAACACATGTAGTTGACGGGAAAACCTGGGCCATAGTTGGTAGAGTCCCCCTCTACTAACTATGCCTGAGCGAATAGGTAACGTTTGGTTTTGGTTTTATGAAAAGATGGCGCGAATTTAGGCCAATCATGTAGCGTAGTAATGCAAAACTAATTACTTTTCGACAGTCAACGCTCGATCAATTTCTCCAATACCTGTACATGAAGACTTTCTGTTGAATTTAAAGATTTGTCTGACTACACTCTAGATTTAAGGTTTCAAACCTAAAACCAGTCATGATTTGGCTTTTCCTACAAACTTTTGTTTCCCGTATTTTGCGGCTTATAAACGGAATTCAGTGTTTCACATCTGAGTAACAGAAAGTCAGTTTGATCCTTCATTTGTTTCTTGACAGACATACCTCCGTCGACGTAAATACAAGTTGTTTGCTTGTTTCCTGGAAGCTTCGATGGTTGCTTGCACTGATGGACCTGTCACTTTTGAAATAAGCATAGGTACTTCAGTCTGTTAAAGTAAACATATAGATTAAATAGGTCAGTTTTAATGATGGTGTCTTTAAGGCTGGCAGGCTAAGAAGTGGCCACACTCGTTATACGGATAGCTACAAATTAAGATTGAAGAGCAGCAAAAATCTCTCTTTAGTAAACAGTTTTTTTTGGTTTTGATTCTCTGTAGAACGTCAAATATTAAATGATGACGTAACTGTTGCAATTTTTAGATTGTCTTCTCCATTTTGGAGCATATTTCCTTAACAAAACTCCTCCAATCTGCCTGTCCCTGGCCAGTCGTTCGGTCTGCGTCTGTGCAGAAGAAGCCCTTCGAGTGGGTAGTGCATTCCGTTTTTTTTTTTGCCCGAAAATTTCCACTCTGGGCATTTGTCGTTTTGTAGGTAACTATGGAAATCAGCTTGACGTATCAGTTCCACCGTCATCCTCTTCTACGTCACCAACAAACGCAATATTTGACGGCAGCTTCTATTACTTTCTTCCTTGGAATGATATTAAACCATGCTGTAATGTGGACAGTCACTGGGAGGACATTGCTTTCAGACTGGAGCCACTTAACATCCTCACACGAATGTGTGAACAACTTGTGAGTACATGTAGAGAAAAAAAAGAGTACTTCAGTAATTATGAATTCAATGTCATAGAATGGTATACTTTCTTTTCGTAATAGAAAACGAATATTTCATTGCATTAGATAACCCAATAGCGTACAACGCGTTTCATGTAATTCGACAAGCAGTCTCATTAGACACATGTACACATTCTGAACCTATTGTCTTGAACCAATTCAAGTTCATTCCAGTCTTATACACAAAGCTTCTATAGGTGCAAGTTTTTAATTCGATTAATACTTATACTTCTTACAACTTTTACACCTTTGACATTACGCATAGTTGCTTTATTGCATAACTTTAATCCAGGCTGTTCACAGAACCATGGTAATGACAGAGCTTCTCCATGGCCACAGAACCATCGTATAGCTTTGTCATCATAGCAGAAATTGATTTATAAATCCTTGTGTGGATGTTGTACTTGTATTTACTAATATTAGGAAACCGACCTGGAAAACGTTCAGCTTGCAATCTCCGAAAATGTATCCCTGACCAATGTCGCAGTTCTTATTATGAAACTCCTGGACACGTTGATAGATGGTTGTAGGTAAGAAGAAGGCTCTATGTTCGCTCCAGTGATTTGTTATGCACCACACTGTATTTTTGAGACACTTTCAATACGCTAAAATCAACTGTGCAACTGGTGTCATATCTCCATATCTCTGGCTTCTGTTGCATGAAGCGACTAGGGGTATTTCTATTTCCTCCTGGATGGGATGCTAGTACATCGCAGGGCCACCCACAGCACTAAACGCGTTACTACTCATTTACACCATATGGGTTTAGAAAGACACTGTGACAATCAAGTGGCTTGCCCAAGAACACAACACAGTGATCCAGGCCAGGGCTTGATTCCAGAACGTTCGCTGCAGAGAACAGCGCTGAGCAAGAGACCACCGCACCAGCGTAAAACTAAAACAGTCAGTCAGTCGATTGAAGCGATAACTGAAAGGAAACGAAACGATTAAAACTGTTTCTTTAAAATCAGTTTGTAAGGAGATTACAAGTCTTGAGGCAACTTGTTGAAATCTAGGCCCTGCTGTCAGGCCTCCACGACAGAAGGTGTAGCACCAAAAGATCTGTTTTCTTTGGTGTAGTGTGGGCTATCTTTGAGCAACAACGTAACCCTCTGATGACCTCTACATGAATGTCTCATTTCACCCTTACTGGCATGTTTAAGGTGTATTACATAAATAGTTAAGGAAATAGGAAAAAGATTGGGCTTGCTAGTAAATTACTCTGACTGCGCCTTGTGCGTTCGTAAAGGAATTTCTAACAATGTAGTAACGAAGTTGGATTTTTGTATTTTGTTCTTAGTAAACCGCTTCCTCGTGCGACACATAAGACTCCTGGAGTTAATGACCTTGACTTCAAAATAGGAGACACAAGGGAAAGTGAGATGGTAAGTTTGTTGAATGCACAGACTTACCAGTGACTAGACACAGGCATGTAACTCGGCGCAGGATACCCACTCCCGTAGTACATAGTACGTAGTACATTTTTTTTTTTTTTTTTTCTAGAAAATCTGAAACGTTTTCCAGTGAGAATCATGGTTAGACTTTAGGTAATAGGAAGGTGTCAGTACAGAGAGGTTCGACGCTGTTTTTCTTGATCATGTACAGTCTATATAACACTTAGATTACGAACTCGGGTTTTTGTGAGTGGATGATCGAGGGGCGCACCCGAGCTTACTATTCGCTTGCAGAGGACGAGGAAGAGGTGTGTATATTATAGCAGACACTCTCAAGGACTGCAGCCTGAAACCTAAAGGTTTACTCCGAAGCCTAAAATCGTGAACAGTTTTCCCTTTCAATAGCAACGCGCATGCTGTTGTTATCTGTCAGGAAGTAGACAACAATGAGAGAACCAATGAGATTCGCGGATTTCCAATATAGCACGCCGAATGTCCAGTAATGTGTGTGATATTTTGTAACTGCAGAAAGATATCCTCGAGGAAGCCACCAAACTTCGTACCAGTGCAACAGACGTGGAAGAAACGATTGGTGCTATTGAGGACTTTATAAAAAGGCTGCGTCTACTTGGGGTTGAGGTAAACGTTGTTTAAAACAAGAAGTAATATAAGTAACTTAAATTTGATGTGGCTCCCGGCAAGGTCAATCTATATCGCTGGAGGTCAAAACTGTTGATAATTTTGTGTCTCAAAAGACTTGGCTAGGTACTGACCCCCGTCTCCATTAACTAACACCAACCTAATACTCTTGTTAGGGGAAGTAGGCTACATAATTTAATGTATTTAGCGGAATATACAAGTCATTCATTGTACATGTTGCATGGGCTAGTTCACGTTATTTTAATCAGTTAATTCTATTTCGACATACAAACATAAGAGATTTCCGAGAATTGCAGCTGAAACTAAGATCTATATTCAAATTAACTCAAATAGACCGGGCTGACGTTCTTAAAGGAACAGTCACGATTTGTGCATCTGGGAAAATTAGCCCAATTTTTTTCAGTTTCGTCGTTTGTAATCCTTGTGAATCGTCTCCATCCGTAACCATCCTTGTTTCTTCATGGTTTATTATTATCTCTTTCATGTTTTTATATCTCACTAAACTGCTATTTTCAGTTTTTCTTTATACGTGTGAACTTTTGAAACTTTGGCGTTTCTGTTTTTTTTTTCTTTTTTTAACTTGTTATTGTGTTCAGTGTTTCAGTTGATTCAATGAGCAGTTAATCATTGCTGAGATTGTTTAAAATTGTGCTGTATTCTAATTAAGGCAGGATTCATTCGTAAATACTGGAATTTTATTTGTAAAAGTCTTTGAATTTTCTTAACAGCCTCAGAACAGCATGCCTGATGTTGTTATCTGGATGATGAGTGGAGAAAAAAGAATAGCTTATCACCGAATCCCCGCTTTTGATCTTCTGTACTCACCACACGGGAACGCTAGGGGAAAAAATTGCGGGAAAACAATGGATTTGTTTATGAAGGTAACGCCTTAAGGACAATTCTAATGCTTCAAAAGCAATGGCTAGGATTACTGAAGAGTTTCAGGGTAGCAGATTCCGTGTGACCTTTTTACTTTATGCACGTGGCATTCACATGTAGTTCTATGTAAGAAACTGCAGTCGTGGGTAAAAAGTCCTGGAACAGTTTTCCGCTTTTGCCGGTGCTTCTCTACAGACAACAGTCTCGCGCCAATACAACCCCCCTCAGCTGTCTAGAATCTCTTCCCTCACATACAATGTTGAAAACTAGTACCTGTAATTTCTCCTGAGTTTCGACATTGTATTGGATGGAGGAGAGGGCAATAGCAATGCGTCTTTAAAAGGACAGCAATGCTTCCTCAAACTTCAGTTGTAAAACACAGACAATTCGTTGCATTACATCGGTGTCCCAAGACCGATTTTTATCCACTGTCGGCTTGGCCATCCAGTTGTAACTCCAACAAACCTGCTTTCTTTAATGTGTTGATCTTTATGATGGTGACTTACCTTGACAAAGTATCCGTGTCATTGTCTGTGATTTCTTGGCCTCTACACAGAAATAATCAAAACTGTCAAACCGAAACAAAACTTTAACACAAACTTTTCATCTCCACAGTACCCCGGTAAGAAGCAGCTTAATTTAGAGGATTACCCAGAGGTCCCTGCTCACGTTCGTTTGATACTGTGGCTTGGGCTCGAGAAACACCAGGAGGCCTGGTCCAACCGTCAGGAGACTGAGGGCGACTTTTGCGTATTTGCAGAAACGGTATGACCAGTTATGTGACAAGCAACCAAGTTAGCCAGCAGTTGACAGTATTTTCAATTGATATGTACGCTTTGTGACCTAAAAACAAAGTAAAATGAATTATTGTCATTGGTAACAAGGGGAAACACGAAATAAATTTAACTACGCCAGAGGATTTTGAAAACGCAGTTCTAGCCTACCGTCCACATAAATCCGTCACGAAAACGAAGCTTACGATTATCGTGACATTGCGGTAATACCCTGCCCGTGTTTTACTCGAACACTAATCCAACATGACCGTTGATTGTTCCGTACACGACGTAGTGTGGTCCTGGCCTAAGAAGGCTATGACCAACGAATTCCAAATCAAGTTGGAAGCTGTGAATGTTGTGGATTTTTCTTTGTAGTACGAAAATATGATGAGCGTTCTTGGCAAATGGACTGCTAAAGGACTTCCACGCCCAGCTTACTCAAACGCTAGTGGAACGGTGAGATTCCTTATTCTAAGCGTTGGATTACTTGGAAAGTAAGAATAGAAATATTTATCTTCAATCTGGTGCTTGATCGTTTGAAAATAGATTTAAGAAAACATTAAATGAACAGCGTGAAATTTGGTAACACTAAATACTTCAAATACAAGACAAAGTGTTTCTCATAACAAGGCTAAAAAAGTTAAAAAGTTAAAAACTGTAAAATTAAAAGGTCAAAACCAAACGTTTTCGGCTGTTTGCCATCATCAGGGTTGATGATGGCAAACAGCCGAAAACGTTTGGTTTTGACCTTTTAATTTTACAATTTTTAACTTTTTAACTTTTTTAGCCTTGTTATGAGAAACATCTTATAGAGCGAACACAAGACAAAGTGTTTTGGCACATTTCCAAACACCGAGAACAGATCTGAACATACGTCGCGCAGAGCAGTATTTTTTGAGGTTTTTGCAAATTCGAGGAAACATTGTGTCGAAGTTTCGATATATCTTGTCAAGCGAAACTAAAACTAAAGAGTAAACGGAGCAATAAAAACGCTAAATTATAAGCGTTTCTAGGCATTTGTTTATCGTTAGTTCTGATTTTTACTGCAGTTGAAGCTTCCTAAAGATTCGTTCATTCCACCAGATGGATGGAGCTTTGATGGAAAGTGGTTCGTTAATCCAGAGCTAAGGTGTGTGTATGAACAGATGGTCAAAATAGTAATTCTCACAAAAAAAGTTATACCAATATCTAAATATCAAAACCTAAAAATAATAAAAATAATAAACAAGAACTTTATTAAAATCTCCTCAGAAAACCTATTTACAAATCTTCACACGTTCCACTATCGTAGACTAATATAATTATATTAATAATAATATTAATGATAATAATAATGAAAGATTCTTACAAAAGCAGCTAAAGTTTATTATTATTATTATTATTATTATTATTATTATTATTATTATTATTATCATTATTATTATTATTATTATAAAATTAATTTTAGAACAAACTATCCTAAAATATAAAGTTAGAGCCAGGGATATGATAACAACAATGATAATAAGAGTGGTAATAATTAAAAGAGCTGTAAAAAAAATTATCTTTACAATATTATTCTCCAAAAAAAAATTAGAATAAAAAATAAAGTAAAAATTAAAAAAAAATAAAAAAATAATAATAATTATAATAATAATGGTAATAATAATAGCGAAATGAATTAAAGAGAAGGTTTCTGTTCTCGTTGTAACCCTGTTACAATAGGAATGTTTTCAAGTGTACATTGTGGTATTTGTGTTAAAGTCGATCCTCCTTTAGCGGAGGCCATAAGGAAAAGAAAATGTGTTTAGTTAACAGAGTTGTCCGTATGCGGGAGGTTCAGATAGTAATGTTTATACGTGGCTTGAACCTTCACTCAGTGTCCTATTTAAGTGTTTCACTCTTGGAGGAGGTTTTTGTCGTTCATGTGGCTGACAAATTTTCCAGCACTGCTATACTATGACGGATCAATACTACCACTCTTTATCAAGTGATGCTACAATATTTGTATCACATAACTGTCCAGCCATTGACAACAGCAACAGTGCAGCCTGTTAAAACACCTTTAAGAGCTTATAACTCAAAAACGAACGTGGTGACCCCTACTTTTTACGATCGAATTGCGATAAACATGATCATGAGATGCCAGTTTCTGCAAAGTTTAAAATGTTACTGAGGGAGTTCAGAGCCACGTTAAATTTTCGAAAATTTATTTCACTTGACGGTGCTCTGACTTCCTCACTATAAAAGGTTGTAAGTAATGATATGATTCCCTCGTATCATTTCGAAAAATAGAGTCTCAGCTCCTCTTCGTGTGAGTGAAACGTCTTCATCGTGTGATTTCGTGGTGCTAGAGGTGATTAGCTGGTAATTTCAGTTTTCTACTTTTGTCTTGTAAAAAGCTTTGCCTATGAGAAAGACACAGGTTGCAAGAATTTTCTGGAGGACGTGTTTGAGAACCAAGAGCGTGTTCCTGGAGGAAACTGGAATCCTTCTTCTGTGAATTGGACTGACATTGTGAGTGGTTAAGTTAAAGTTTATTATAATTACTGATTTATTTCTCAAGCGTTTTTTTTTATTTATTACCTAGTGATACAGGAATGAACCTGAGAAGACTGAGAAATTGAAATGACGTGTCTCTCCTACAAACTTTCCTCTACCCCTCGCTCGTTCTTTAACCTCTCTTGTGCTCTACGCCTACGCATTCTCTCTCTGACCTAGAGACTACCTTTTTTCTAAATACAATATGGCGCTCGCTTGATGGAAATGCGCCAGCATTGCAGGTTGAATTTGACACGATATAAGAGGAACCTTGTTGGAAACAGTGTACGCAACCTTCATGTCGCGAACGTTATCCCTAATTTTGTAAATATCTGTTTCTTTCACCAACGTTGGTTAATTTTTGCATTTCATATCATAGAAGTGATCCGGAGAAAGTTTAAGATCAGCCATTTAGTTTGCTTTACTTCAACCGGTTAAATAAATCACTTTTCTGGATTATTTATATTTCTATGATACGTTACTGAGATCACTGAATTTGGTGTCCCTTTTTGTCTCGCACTACAGCATGGGAATGCTGCCTCTAGTAAGGAGTCCATAGTGGGACCTGAGGGCTGGGAATGGACTTCAGAGTGGAACGCGGACACCAACAGGGCAGTGGATGAAGATGGTAAGACAACAAAAATTATAAACGAAAACGTAACAAGTGTGGTGTCTGTCACCATAGCAGACGCAAGGGACCCAACGTTCGCTGGTGTCGACTTCGGATCAAGGGTTAGGGTTCAAGCCAGGACCATTGTGTTGTGTTCTTGGGCAAGACACTTTACTCTCTTTAAGTCTGTTTTAGTCTCGAAGTTGCTAAGCAACTGATTTCATCTTGATGGCGTGAAAACGTTCGAAATATTCACGAACAGGACCGAGGACTCGCTCTAGTGCTTCATTGGATGATCGAAGTTCCAGGCTTAACAAGTGAAGTAAAAGTTCGTACTAGCGTTTTAAGATTTTCGATTAAACCCTAGTGTGCACCCATTCTACTGAAAGCCTGAAATGTGGTCAAGGAGGAGGCTAGCCAGTTGCATACATAGATACCGGTATTTTTAGTACTGGGAGTAACCCTGCGATGGACTGAGTAGCATCCTATTCAAGGGGGAGTAGGGAGAAATACTCCTAGTCGCTTCATGCTACAGTAATCGGAGATAAGCGAGTGCCTGATGGACCACTTTGCTCGCACATAGACTTTACGTATCTTTTCCTCGGTAGAAAATAGCAAGCACCACTGACTGATAATTTACTCGGTTACAAGTTTATGACCTTCAGTCAAATAACTTTGCGTGAACCGTACGGAAACCATGTTGTATATTTCAATATAATTTCAATACTTCTTAGCTTCATCGAAGTTACGCTGTGTTTGATTTTAGGATGGGAATACACAGTGGAC